>JGI25319J35699_1001231_pt1 | contig 10410 bp, 10 predicted proteins | sample AutmiccommuBRH17_FD_35699 | JGI IMG/M metagenome (IMG submission 35699) | reverse complement strand
CTCAGAGACTCGCGTCAAGCGCCGCCACAATCGCATCGCCCATTTGCGAGGTAGACACCGGCGTCACACCCTCTTCGCCCAAGAGGTCAGCGGTGCGCAGCCCATCGGCGAGCACCTGTTCCACGGCCTTCTCCAACCGCGTCGCTTCATCCCCCTGATCAAAGGAATAGCGCAGCGCCATGGCAAAGCTCAGGATACAGGCGATCGGATTGGCCTTGCCCTGACCGGCAATATCGGGGGCAGAGCCATGCACCGGCTCATAGAGCGCCTTGGGCCGACCATTGGCCATCGGCAGACCAAGCGAGGCCGAGGGCAGCATGCCCAAAGAGCCGGTCAGCATCGCCGCGCAGTCGCTGAGCACGTCACCAAAGAGGTTGTCGGTCACGATCACGTCGAATTGCTTGGGCGCGCGGACAAGCTGCATGGCCCCGTTGTCAGCATACATGTGGCTCAGCTCCACATCGGGGTAATCCGCGTCATGCACCTTTTGCACGACCTCGCGCCAGAGCACGCCGGATTCCATCACATTGGCCTTTTCCATCGAGCAGACCCGGTTGCCCCGCTTGCGCGCCAGCTCGAACGCAGCGCGCGCCACGCGGTCGATCTCGCTCTCGGTGTAGCGCTGCGTGTTGATGCCCACGCGCTCGTTGCCTTCGGTGAAAATGCCGCGCGGCTCGCCGAAATAGATGCCAGACGTCAATTCGCGCACGATCATGATGTCGAGACCGGCCACCACATCGCGCTTGAGGCTGGAAAAATCCGCCAGCGCGTCAAAGCATTGCGCCGGGCGCAAGTTGGCAAAGAGGTCCATTTCCTTGCGCAGCCGCAAGAGGCCGCGCTCGGGCTTGACGCTGAAATCGAGGCTGTCGTATTTCGGCCCGCCCACGGCGCCCAAGAGCACGGCATCGACCTCTTGCGCCTTCGCCATCGTGTCGTCATGCAGCGGGACCCCGTGCTTGTCATAGGCGGCCCCGCCCACCAGATCCTCGGACACGTCAAACGCCAGCCCCCGCTTGNCCCCGTACCAGTCGATGATCTTGACCACTTCGGTCATGACCTCGGGGCCGATCCCGTCACCGGGCAGAATAAGAAGCGATGGGTTGCTCATGGGGCGTTTCCTCGGGTTGCATTTGCTGTTGCCCGTTGGCCTATACGCAAGCCCTGGAATGGTCAAGAAACCCCGAAGTTACGGCAGACTCAGATCGACCCACACCAAACGATGAGGGCTGGCCGTGGCCGCCAAATCCCCCTCTGGCGTGTCCTCGGGCGGCCAATGCACGCCCGCGCCTGCCACGTTGAGATCACGAGAGGGCAGGATATAGGACACCCGCCGTGCGCCAGGGCCGGGCGGTGGCCAATGGACGGTGTGCAGGCGCATGGCATCCGGCCCCGGTTCGGGGCGCATCGGGCGCGGATCTTGCAGGCGTGGATCGGCCAGCAGATCATGGATCGCTTGGTGCTGCCCGTCACTGGCCTCGGGGTCCAGGTTGGCATCGCCCATCAGCACGAAGCGCCCCTGTGGCGGCGGCCCGAACACCCCATCAAAGTAAAGCTGCCAGAACCGGATTTCATCATGGTTGCGCCGCCCGTTCAAATCCTCCGGCCCGTCAAACACCGGCGGTGTGGCGTGAAATGTCATCACAAGCATCGGTCCCGATGCGAGCATCACCGGCANTATCCAATGTCCATTGGACGACAACCGTTGCACCGCCTGCGCGGCCTCTGAGGGAAACGGCAGGCCATCCCGCACCGGCAAGAGCGCGCCGGGTAGGTCGCGCCATAAGAGCGTGCTGAAATCCTGCGCTTCAGTCTGATCCACAGGATAGCGCGACAAGAGCGCCATGCCGCCCTGACCCGCAAAGTCGCCATACCCCTGCGCATCGCGTGGCCCGCCACGTCGCCCGTCGCCATCCATATCGAGCGCCGTTGCCATCCCACTATTGGGGCGGGGCGCAAAGAGATGATCATATCGCGGCCCGCCGCCCTGCGCGATCCGGTCCCGCAATGCTTTGACGGCAAGCAAATCAAGGTCGTGATCGACACCTTGCAACACTAGAATGTCGGGCCGAACGACCAACAGCACCCCTGCCACGGCCTCGATCTGCGGATCGCTCCCTGACAGAATATCCCGCAAGAGCAGCCCCGGTCCGGCGCGGTCCAGTTTCACATTCCAACTTGCAAGACGCAGGGTCTCGGAGTGCGCGGGCAGGGTGCAGAACGCCAGCACCAGCACCGCCGCAATCAGGCGCTTTGCAACCCTTTGCCGGTCATTGCATCGCCTTCGGCATAGGCACGGCGGCGCTTGTCCTCGATCATATCGGCGATCCGGCTCATCGCGATCCCGCGCATGAACATGCTGGCAGGAAGAAAGGCCCATGCGGTCATCGTCCAGATCAAGGTTTGCGGGTTCGCGATGGAGATCGGGTCTATCGCGTTCGAGGCGGCACGGACCGCCGCCGGGATCAAGAATGGCAGCAAAGATCCTAATACAATGTTAAGACCCGCATCCCGGCGCAAGCGGTGCAGCACATCGCCACCTCCAGTGGGGTCAAACAGCGGCAGGTTGACCCAGACGTTGAATGCACCCGAACGCGCAGGCCATCCCAAAAACCGCACCAGCGTCACGAAATANAGGATCATCGCCAGCGAGAACGTATAGGAAATACCCGAGGCAATCCGCACCATGTCGATCAGGGCGACATCGGCATTGGCTGGCATCATCAGTACAACCAGACGCACGGGGGAATAGGGAAAATCAATCGCTTCGCCCAAACCACGCCCAAACTGCGTCAACCCGTCAGTCCATCCAGTCGGATCGGTCGTTCCGCGCACGATCATCGACAGTGAAAACAGAATGGCCGCCAAGGCAAAGAACTTGCACCGGTTTAACGGCGGCGCAAAGCGGAATTCGATGATGCTGGGATACTTGCCGTAATATTCGATAAAGGTCATGAACCCCGCGAGTAACGACAAGACGATCACGATCTGCGCCGTGTCCGCCCCTGTCGATGGCACGACAAGAGAGGGTGTTGCCACCAGAATTACAATAAGCATCGCCCGCGCAAGCGCGCCTGGAATCAGTGAAAACACTGCCCGTTCCCCTACAACTTGGTCGGTCGCGGTACAGTGCCGCGCCCTTGTGCCAACTTGGTCCCGCGCTTTGTGGCGGGCTGCCTCAATCTTGCCCAATTTTTGCCTTCTTTCACCCTTCACCACAAGCCTTTGGTTAATAAGAAGAAAGATTTAAGGCCGATTGAGGGTGCAACTGGTGCAGGATTGCATCAAACTTGCAGCAGCTTTGTGACCTAAGATGCTGTAAACACTGTATCTTGTGGATTTCACCCAAGGCACCACAAGAGGGGCTGGTCAAAGAGAAAGCGCCGCGAGCAAGCCCGCGACGCTTCCATGTCTTCCCCAGTCTTGGTCAGACCCAGGGGCGCGCCTGTGCTGCGCTCGATTCAAACGCTTCAATGGCACTCGCCTTTTCGAGTGTCAGACCNATATCGTCCAACCCTTCGAGCAAGCAGTGTTTCTTGAACGCATCGACNTCAAAGGCGAATACNACCCCCTCCGATGTCGACACNGTCTGNGCCTCGAGATCGACCTCGATGCGCGCATTGGCGCCCTTCTCGGCCTCTTTCATCAGCACATCGACCTGATCCTGCGGTAGGGCAATGGGCAGGATGCCGTTCTTGAAGCAGTTGTTGTAAAAGATGTCGGCATAGCTCGGCGCAATGACGCAGCGGATACCAAAGTCCTTGATCGCCCAAGGCGCATGCTCGCGGCTTGATCCACAGCCGAAATTATCGCCCGCGACCAGAATTTGCGCGTCGCGATACTGCGGCTTGTTCAGCACGAACTCAGGGATCTCCTTGCCGTCATCATCATAGCGCATCTCATCAAAGAGGTTGACGCCCAAACCGGACCGCTTGATGGTCTTCAGAAACTGCTTGGGGATGATCATATCGGTATCGACATTGATCAGGGGCAGGGGGGCGGCAATACCGCTGAGTTTCTCAAACTTTTCCATTCTATTCTCCTATCCTCGGCCAAGCCCGTCGATCCGGCTTTCCGTTATTGGCAAACAAGCAGACATGTGTAACCTCATCCCATGGACATGATTGACATCGCGACGCTTTATGATTGCATCTCGCATCGCTGGTCGCCGCGCATTGGCGACCCATCCGTCATGGGTTGGATTACTGTTGGCGGTTACGCGGTTACGGGATTTCTTTGCTTTGCAACTGCGCGGGTCCGTGTGCAGGACCGTCGGTTCTGGACAATTCTGTCCATTGTCTTGCTCTTTCTCGCTGTGAACAAACAGCTTGATCTGCAATCCGCACTCACGGCCACGGGCCGCTGTNTTTCCCAAATGCAAGGGTGGTACGAAAACCGAGGCTCGGTCCAGTTTGGCTTCATCCTCGCACTGCTGGCCGCTAGCGTCGCAATCATGGTGATCGCTCTCGTCAGATTGCGTCGCCATCTCGGTCGTATCGGCATAGCGCTGTGCGGCCTTGGAATTCTGCTGACCTTCATCGCCATCCGCGCAGTTGGATTTCACCATTTCGACAGGATCATCGGCATGACCGTGGCAAACGTCCGCATGAACTGGGCGCTCGAACTGTCTGGGATTGCTTTGATCTTTGTGAATGCCATTTGGGCCTATGGATCGCGTCAGCACTTGCGATCCCTGAAGCCGGATGGCTCGCAGGGATCGAAGCCTTGAACGTGTAACATGCGGCACGAGATCTGACCTTATCGGCCAGTTTCCTGCCATCACATCATCTCCCGGACATCTGTCAGCTTGCCGGTGATCGCCGCCGCCGCCGCCATGGCAGGGCTCATGAGGTGCGTGCGCCCGCCGCGGCCCTGACGACCCTCGAAATTGCGGTTCGACGTTGCCGCACAGCGCTCTCCCGGTGACAACTGATCCGGGTTCATCGCCAGACACATCGAACAGCCCGCAAGACGCCATTCAAATCCGGCCTCGATAAAGATATCCGCCAGCCCCTCTTCCTCGGCCTGAGCACGCACAAGACCAGAGCCCGGCACGATCATGGCGCGCAAGCCCGCCTTGACCTTCTTGCCCTTCAGGATTGCCGCCGCCGCGCGCAGATCCTCGATCCGGCCATTGGTGCAGGAGCCGATAAAGACTGTGTCGATCTCCACATCACTCAGCTTCTGACCGGGTTTGAGGCCCATATACTCCAACGCGCGCTTGACCGCATCGACCTTGCCACCCTTGAAATCCTCAGGCGCAGGCACGCTTGCGGTGATCGGCAAAACGTCCTCGGGGCTGGTGCCCCATGTGACCACAGGGGCAATATCCTCGCCCTTGAGTGTCACCACCTTGTCCCAATGCGCGTCATCATCGGAATAGAGCGTTTTCCACCAGTTGAGCGCCGCTTCCCACTGCGCGCCCTTGGGCGCATGCGGGCGACCTTTGACATACTCAAACGTCTTTTCATCTGGCGCGATCAGGCCTGCGCGCGCACCGCCCTCAATCGCCATGTTGCAGACCGTCATGCGGCCTTCCATGCTCAGATCGCGAATGGCCTCACCACAATATTCGATCACATAGCCGGTGCCGCCTGCGGTGCCGGTCTCGCCGATCACCGACAGGGTGATGTCCTTGGCGGTCACACCGGGGCGCAGCTTGCCGGTGATCTCGACCTTCATGTTCTTGCCCTTGCGCTGAATGAGCGTCTGCGTCGCCAGCACATGCTCGACCTCAGACGTGCCGATGCCATGCGCGAGCGCGCCAAAGGCACCATGCGTGGCAGTGTGGCTGTCGCCGCAAACCACGGTCATGCCGGGCAGGGTCCAGCCTTGCTCAGGCCCGACAATATGCACGATGCCCTGACGTACATCCGACACCGGGTAGTAATGAATACCAAAATCCTTGGNATTCTTGTCCAGCGCCTCGACCTGAATGCGGCTTTCTTCATTCTCGATTCCCTTGGCGCGGTCCAGCGTGGTCGGCACGTTGTGATCCGGCACGGCAATGGTCTTGTCGGGCGCATGTACCGCGCGCCCCGCCATACGCAACCCTTCAAAGGCTTGTGGGCTCGTCACCTCATGCACGAGGTGACGGTCAATATACAGAAGGCAGGTGCCATCTTCGGCCTCATGGGCCACATGGGCATCCCATATCTTGTCATAGAGTGTCTTGGGGGACATGCGTCCTCTCCCGTTTTGCTGGTTGGATTGGCTAAGAGACGTCACGAAAAGGCGGCGCGCCTCATAGGCGCGCGGTTATGCTGCACATCGCCCCGAAAAACCTCCAGGGCAGGCGCGCGCGATCATCCATGTCGAAAACCCGTGTCATGCACCGCAGATACAGTGCCGCAGCCGCTCTATCAAGAGGGTCACGTGCCGCAAGGCCACTTGGCCCCGGCGAGCTTTGACCAAAACACCTTGGGGCGGAGGGGGGCGTGCCCCCTACGCCTCTGTTCGCTCAGGGCTTCTCGCCAATCTCGCCCGTCAGGGAGAAAAGCCGCTTGGGATCGCCCGCCGGTTCGATCTTGAGCGCGCCAACCCCGCGCTTGTCCGCGAATTGTCCAGTGCCGCTGACCAACTCCCAAAATCCGTCATCATGCAAGGCGGGCTTGTCCGCACCTTTCATGAATACCGCGCGCACGGTGAACTTGATAATCGCCACATCGCCGTTCTCGGCCTCGAACCGCAGATAGCCGCGTGGATCGCCCCCCAAGGGCGGCTGAATGTCATGCCAGCCGAATTCCGTGACCTTGGCCCCGGCCAGCACACCCTCGCCCTCGGACACGCCTTCGCGACGCACGGCGAGGACGAAATGCGGCGTGCCGTCGCCCATCTCGAAACGCATTTGCTCTTGCGGATCCATCACGGCGGTGACAGCCACGGGCGCGGCCATCGCCCCGCCTGTCAGCATCAGAGCGGTGGCGGTCAGCGCGGCCAGGCCTCTTGCCTTCATGGTAAAGATCATGTGCGGTTCTCCTGCGAAAATACCTCTGTTGCCCGGTTGCCGGTGCCAACAGCCAGAGCCTTTCACGCAGGTGCCACACACTCAACGGTTGTTTGGTTTCATCCAGTCACTTATGCGTGCAAACATCGTGATTTCGGAATGTGTCGCGCGCCCCACCCCTCAGTCGCACGCGAGCATATAGCCCTCTCCGCGCACGGTTTGCAGATAGCGCGGCTGCTTGGGGTCGCTCTCGATCTTGCGGCGCAACCGGGTGATCTGCACATCGACCGCACGCTCCTGTGCCTGTCCGCCATCACGGCCCAAATCCTCAACCAGCTTGGTACGGCTCACCGGCTTGCGCAGGTTCTCGGCAAAGATCCGCATCAACTGCACTTCGGTGGCGGTCAGACGGACNGGCAGNCCGCTACGGCTCAATTCGGCGCGCTCGATATCATAGCGCACGGGGCCCATATGCACGATCTTAGGTTGTGTCTGCTCCGGCTCCGGCTCGGGCATCCGCCGCAGGATTGCATTGATCCTGAGCAACAACTCCTTCGGCTCGAACGGTTTGGGCAGGTAATCATCCGCCCCCGCCTCCAGCCCCTCGATCCGGTCCGGTGTCTCGCCCTTGGCGGTGAGCAGCAGGATGGGTGTCGTATGCGTCTCGCGCAGAGCGCGGGTCAACTCGACCCCGCTCTCGCCCGGCATCATCACATCCATCACGATGAGGTCGAAATCCAACCCCGCCAGCACCCGGCGGGCATGCCCCGCATCCCGCGCGACCGACACCAGAAATCCATGCCGCATCAGAAATTTGCGCAAGAGGCCGCGAATACGCTCGTCGTCATCGACAATCAGCAGATGAGGGGCGGGCTCGGTCATGTGTCAGTCTCCCGAATGGCGTGATAGCGGCGGCGCAGGTCAGGTTCCATCATTGCCTCAAGCACTTGACGAAATCCCGCAACGGCCTGTGGCCCGGCAGCGCGATAGGCGGCGCGCATCCGTGCGCGCTGTGCATCCGACAGTTTACGTTCCAGAGCGGCCCCAGACTCAGTCAGCGTCAGGTGACGCTCGCGCTTGTCGGTGGTGCCGACGCGGCTCTCGACCAGCCCGTCCTCGATAAGCGTCCGCAACACCCGGTTGAGCGATTGCTTGGTCACACCAAGGATTGCGAGAAGGTTGTTCACCGTGGTTCCGGGGCTGCGGGCGATGAAATGAATCGCCCGATGATGCGCCCGGCCATAGGCCATCGTTGCCAGAATGCGGTCGGGATCGGCGGTGAACCCGCGATAGGCAAAAAACATTGCCTCAATGCCCTGACGCAACTGCTCATCCGTGAGAAACAACAGGTTTTCGCCGCCATGCATTTCGGCCATGCCCACGCTCCGTTCACAATCTACGCGCCTTGTATTTCACATTAAGTCAGCTTTGTTGACATTCCAAGATCAAACTGCTAGCGAATGTCAGTTTTTGCGCAATTTTATGTCCGAGGTGGACATATTTTGCGCAATAAATGCAAACCATGCTAAGAGGAAGCAGAAAATGTCTGGCTATGATGATCGTGACGGCAAAATCTGGATGGATGGCAAACTTGTGGAATGGCGCGACGCCAATGTGCATATCCTGACACATGCGCTCCATTATGCCAGTTCGGTCTTTGAAGGCGAGCGCTGCTATGACGGCAAAGTATTCAAGAGCCGCGCCCATTCCGAACGCCTGCTGAAATCGGGCGAACTCATGGATATGGCAATCCCCTACACGGTGGATGAAATCGAAGCTGCCAAGCGTGCGGTCCTCGACGCAAATGGGTTAACCAATGCCTATGTGCGCGTCGTCGCCTTTCGCGGTGCTGGCCTCGACATGGGCGTGGCCGCCGCGCGCAATCCAATTCGCATGGCTGTGACCGCGTGGGAATGGGGCAATTACTATGGGGATGCCAAGATGAAAGGCGCAAAGCTCGACATCGCCAAATGGAAGCGCCCCAGCCCCGAGACAATCCCCGTCGCTGCCAAGGCCGCCGGTCTCTACATGATCTGCACCATGTCCAAACACGCCGCCGAGGCCAAGGGCTGTTCGGATGCCATGTTCCTCGACTATCGCGGCTATGTCGCCGAGGCGACGGGGGCCAACATCTTCTTCGTCAAGGATGGCGAGGTGCACACACCGCTGCCCGACGCGATCCTAAACGGCCTCACCCGTCAGACCGTGATCGGCATGCTCAAGGACCGTCAGATCAAGGTGCATGAACGCCACATCATGCCCGAGGAACTTGAAGGGTTCGAACAGTGCTGGCTCACTGGCTCTGCCGCCGAGGTGACGCCTGTGGGTCAGATCGGGGCGTACACGTTCGACGTGGGTGCGATGACCCAAGAGGTCTCTCAGGCCTATGAGGCGCTCGTGCGCGCCTGATTTACGCATAGTCNCAANGATCCGCCGTCCGGTTCCGCCGGGCGGCATTTTTCTGTCAAATGCGCGACTCTGGCCGGCGATTCTTTGAGTGATTCGGTGGCAAATGACGCGTAGCCACCGCGATCGTCGCGTCGAGCGGGCAAGGCCGCTCTCCTTAAACGTGTCATAATTGTGGCGGAGCTCTGTTTGACCCCCGTCGTCTGGCCGCTCCCGACGCATTTCCCGCGAGTGGGGCGAGGTCGTATCCCATCTCGCGATATTCCCCTGCGACCGAGTCCGGCATTTTGCCCGAGATGGATGGCAATCGTCTTCATATCGAAGCGTTGTTTCGGGTGTCGGGACAATGCGCCTGAAAGAGCCCTGGTTCTCTTCGTGTGATGCCAAGAGTGGAGGGTTGGATTTGTGGTTAAAATGTGGCCAAAAGTGGCCACAGGTGACGAAAGATGACGTGGGTCTTTGCGGCAGAATTTGGACACTCACGGTCTGATTGCAATCAGCGACAGGCTACCCTCTAAGGGCATTACACGTCAGGGTTGTATTTTCCTGAGGTCATTGACTTGCTCAAGACAAGAGAGCATTTTCAATCAAGTTAGCTTAATACCTATAAAATCTTGGGCTGACAGGCAGTGGGGGCATTGGCCTGTTATCTTCATGGGGTGAGTAAGCCTGACCGAAGTCATATGCATAGTGTGTTGGATTACGTGTATCCGAGCATGCCGAAATGTTGCACGAGTTGTGCCACATTTCGGGCATATTTGAGACTGGTTTGTCACTCGATGCGGCGAACTGAAAAATAACGGGCTCATGTGTGACGTTTAAACGGTTAGTTGGGTTTAGAGCTTCTGGGGAGTGCTGCCATGTCGTTTCAAACAGTTCCGGTGCCATTGCGCCAGAAGGACGCGGACTTTATTCAAAGTTCTTCGATCACACCGAAACGATCTCAGATCTATTCGGTCATTTTCAAGGGTGTTTTGGACGTCGCTATTGTTCTGATCGTCGCACCACCCGTGCTGATTATCGTGGCGATTTTGGCGGTTCTCATCGCCCGTGATGGGGCG
>JGI25319J35699_1001226_pt1 | contig 10439 bp, 11 predicted proteins | sample AutmiccommuBRH17_FD_35699 | JGI IMG/M metagenome (IMG submission 35699) | reverse complement strand
CCGGCCTACCGATTGACCCTCTGTCTCTTTAACCGCCATGCTGGGTAGTCTAAACTCAGCCCCGGTTAAGGCGGCAATTTCCCTAGCAACGTTCACCATGCTCATGCAGTCGGCCCTATTGGGAGTTAGTCCTAATTCCAATACATAGTTATCTAATCCCAATGTTTTCTTTACATCATCCCCGATTACTGCAGCCTCATCTTGAAAGATAATAATACCTGTTTGCTGCTCTTCGGAGAAGTTTTTGGGATCTAATCCCAGTTCTTGAGCAGAACACATCATCCCTTGGGATACTTCTCCTCTTAGCTTAGCTTTTTTGATTTTTACACCATTTGGTAGATGACATCCTATTAATGCTACGGCGACTTTTCCGCCATTAACTACGTTTGGTGCACCCGTGACTATTTGTATTACTTCTGTCCCAGTGTCTACTTGACAAATAACTAACTTATCTGCATTAGGGTGATCAACAACGTCAGTGATTTGACCTGTTACTACATTATCAATACCTTCTCCTAAGTACTCAACACTATCTACCTCAATTCCTGCCATAGTCAACTTATTAGCCAGTTCCTGGGGTGATAAGTCTAATTTTACATATTCTTTCAGCCAATTATATGAAACCCGCATAATATTAATTCCCTCCTAAAACTGCTGCAAAAAGCGCAAATCATTATCAAACAATAACCTCAAATCGTCTATGCCATACTTTAACATAGTAATTCGTTCTACACCTATTCCAAAGGCAAAACCGCTCACCTTTTCAGGATCATACCCTGCCATTTCCAAGACCCTAGGGTGCACCAGACCGGAACCAAGCATCTCTATCCATCCTGTGTGAGAGCAAACGCGACAGCCGCTGCCGCCGCAGCTAATACAGGATACATCTACTTCTGCACTGGGCTCAGTAAAGGGAAAATAACTTGGGCGAAGCCGTATTTTACGATCTTGACCAAATATTTGCCTTGCGAATGTTAAGAGAGTCCCCTTTAAATCCCCAAATGTAACATTCTTATCTACCAACAAACCTTCTACTTGATGAAACATTGGAGAGTGAGTAGCGTCATCATCTCGACGGTAGACTTTCCCGGGAGCAATTATTCTAATGGGAAGCTGGGGTCTTTTTTGTTCCATAGTCCTAATCTGTACAGGTGACGTATGGGTACGCAATAATACTTCTTCCGTTATGTAAAATGAATCTTGCATGTCACGGGCTGGATGATCTTTTGGTAAATTCAATGCTTCAAAATTGTAATAATCCAACTCTATTTCCGGTCCCTCAGCCACAGAAAACCCTAGGCCTCTAAATATGTCTATGATTTCATCCAAGATTTGATACAGAGGATGCCTAGTTCCTAAATTAATACTCCGTCCAGGTAACGTGATATCTATCCGTTCCTCTTCCAGTCTTCTTGCTTGAACCACTTTTTCTAGATCCTGACGTTTAGCTTGCAGTTGCTCTTCAATTTGATCCCGAATCTGATTAGCCAATTGCCCAATCAGCGGCCTTTCTTCGGGGCTTAATTTTCCCATCCCCCGCAAAACCTGAGTCAGTTCGCCTTTTTTACCAAAATACTTAATACGAAGGCTTTCCAGTTGATCCAGGCTAACAGCTTTAGACAAATCGTCTAAAGCCACTGCTTTGATTTCCTGCAGCTTGTCTCGCATTTTTCCAACCTCCAAATTTAATTTTTAAGAGGATGTTCTGAAAAGTCATCAAATAATGACACCTTTTCAATCCCGCAATTTATTACAAAAAAAAGCCTTCATCCAAAGGGACGAAAGCGTTTCTTCCGCGGTACCACCCTAATTAACCTACTGCCTTCTCTTTTCGGTATTTACTACGATACCATCTTTCTAATAACGGCGAAAGTTCCGGCCCATCTACTGACTATTATTCAGCGTTCAATGAGCAGCTCATAGGTGAACTTCGTTAACCCATCCTTAAAAAAGCTCCCAGTCAATGGCTTTTATTCCCTTTAAAGGAACATGGTTAATTACTCTTCCTAATCATAGCTGGTTTAAACATATGTTAATCATATTATTGAATAATAAGCTTACGGTACATCATGTAAGCCTTGATTGATCCAGTTAGCTCGAATACCCGCCAAAAAAATTCTGCAGGTGGTAGCATACATTCACAACCTTTCTAAGGCTGACTTCTACCTGTTGAAATTATACCATAAGCCTTTCGTCATTGGCAAGCACAGCAAGCCTAATACGACAATCAAATCACGGCAAATGTAGTTTGGCAATTAATCATTATGCAACTTCTGTCTTAATGCTTCATATAAAACAATACTGCCTGCCACCGCTGCATTTAACGAATCAATTTTGCCTACCATTGGTATATTTATTAGTTTATCGGCTACCGCTATAGCTTCCGCCGTCGGCCCCTGATTTTCATTGCCTACTACTAACGCAAAAGGTTCAGTCAAGTCAATGTTATAATAGGCCTCCTTAGCCCCAACATCTGCTACTAATATTTTAATGCCCTGTTCCTTCAGTCGTGTCATTATTTGATCAAATGTCCAACCGTCTATCACCGGAATATTAAATATGGCACCCATGGTAGATCTAAGTACTTTAGGGTTATAAACATCAACCGTTCCTTCTGTGGTCATCACCGCGCAGCAGCCAGATGCCAAAGCCGTTCGGATTAGTGTTCCCATATTCCCCGGGTCCTGGATCCTATCAGCAATAACCACGTTTCCCCCGTTTAAGATTACCCCAGCCTGTTTTTTCTTAACCACAGCAAGTATCCCCTGAGGCGTTTCCGTATCAGTGAGTGCTGCGAACAGTTTTTCCGGTACCTCCAGTAAGTCTATTTCAGATGTTTCTAATTGCAACATATCACTATGTGCGCTAATGTAACTGTCCGACATGACAATTAAACGGACCTGGCCAAATCCTATGGCATCTTCCACCATATGCCGTCCTTCCACTACAAACAAACCATTTTTCTGTCTATATTTTCTTTTACTTAATGAACGGATTTCCTTAAGTCTATTATTGGATAAGGAAAGAATTTTTTCCATAGATATACTCCTCTAAAATAGTCGCCGCAGATTGTTTCATGCTGACCTTCATTATATTATAAAATATTTATGATAGGATACGCAACCGAGCTTTTCTATGATAGCTTTCACAAACAAAAAGAAGCTAGTATCATATTTCAGATATTAGCTTCCTGCCTTACCAGATTCAGATAATCTTTATAGGTTTTCTTTAGCTACTGCTACTAAATCTGCAAACGCCTCTTGGTCACTAATAGCTAACTCAGCCAGGATTTTACGATTTATTTCAACATCGGCCTGCTTTAACCCATTAATGAAACGACTGTAAGATAAACCATTCATTCTTGCTGCAGCGTTAATTCTTGCAATCCATAATTTGCGAAAATCACCCTTCCGCTTTTTGCGGTGGGCATAAGCATATGATAAAGATCTCATTACCGCTTGGTTAGCAGGTCTGAAAATCTTAGATTTCATTCCAAAGTAGCCTTTAGCCAGCTTTAAGACCTTCTTATGGCGTTTGCGAGCGGTAACACCTCTTTTGACGCGTGCCATGACTTATTCCTCCTTTATTTAGGTAACACTTCTTTTATTCTTTTCTGATCAGCCGGACCTAGTAAGCCGGACTTTCTTAGTTGACGTTTTCTTTTTGCCGTTTTCTTTCCTAAAATGTGACTTTTGAAAGCTTTTTTGTACTTAACTTTACCGGTAGCTGTTTTCTTAAATCTTTTAGCAGCACCCCGGTGACTTTTCATTTTAGGCACAAAAATCCTCCTCTCTGCTTCTGCTTATTTTATCTCTTTAGGAGCTAAAATCATAATCATATTTCTTCCTTCAACTTTAGGTCTCTTTTCAACTGTAGATATATCTTTTAGCTGCTCAGCTAATTTGTTACAAATATTTTTACCTAAGTCAGAATGAGTAATTTCCCTGCCACGGAACATAATAGTAACCTTTACCTTATCTCCGGCTTTCAAAAACTTCTCAGCATTTCGTGCTTTCGTTTGAAAGTCATGTTCTTCGATGTTAAGACGAAACTTGACTTCTTTTACATTTATTATTCTTTGATTTTTTCTTGCTTCTCGGTCTTTCTTGCTCTGTTGATACCTAAACTTCCCATAATCCATCACACGACATACTGGCGGGCGGGCTTGAGGCGCAACCTCAACCAAATCCTGGCCTTTAACTCTTGCAGCTTGCATAGCGTCTTTAATAGGCATAACGCCAATTTGTTCCCCATCAGCTCCGATTAGGCGAACTTCTTTTACCCTAATGTCCTCATTAATTCTTAACTCCTTGCTAATGTTGTGTCACCTCCGATTTTTTTTAGAAAAACACCAAAAATAAAACGACGGATGAATCCATCCGCCGCGAAATATAAACAAAGTAACGTTAATTTCATAATTGACCTTATTAACAACTTAAAAAAGCGTCATAAGGTGAGAAGCGGATGGCTTCTACTTTGTTGTTATTATTTATGCACTAAAAAATTATACCATAACCGTTTTGTTCAGTCAATAGAGGAGAATTTTTTTACCTTGCCTCATCCGCTATTTCCGCTAAAACGTCCCTTAAAAACTGCTCAACTGAAACTGCCCCAATGTCTCCCTCACTACGTTTTCTAACTGCAACTGCCTTATCGTTTTCTTCCTTGTCTCCAACTATTAGCATGTACGGAAGTTTAGCCAACTGTCCTTGGCGAATTTTATAGCCAATTTTTTCATTCCTATCATCAACTTCAACCCGCAATCCATTTTCGGACATTTCCTTGGCTAATCGGTATGCATATTCGTTATTTCGATCTGCAATGGGAAGAATCTTAGCCTGCACCGGAGCCAACCAAGTAGGAAACGCTCCGGCATAATGTTCAATTAAAATACCAATAAACCGCTCAATACTGCCAAATATCACTCTGTGAATCATGACAGGGCGATGTTTGTTCCCATCTTCTCCAATATAAGTTAAATCGAATTTCTCCGGCATCAGGAAATCTAACTGAATTGTTCCACACTGCCAGGTTCTTCCCAGGCAGTCTTCCAGATGAAAGTCAATTTTAGGACCATAAAATGCACCATCACCTTCATTTATAACGTAATCAAATTCTTTTTCCTTCAGTGCCAACTCTAAAGCATCAGTTGCTTTTTCCCACGTTTCATCCGATCCCATTGCCTTTTCCGGCTTGGTAGATAGTTCTACATGATAACTAAAGCCAAATTTTTTATAGAATTTATCCACCAAGTCGATTACACCTTTAATTTCATCGGTGATTTGATCCGGCAGCATGAAAATATGCGCGTCGTCTTGGGTAAATGCTCTCACCCGCATTAATCCGTGAAGAGCACCAGACATTTCATGACGATGCACCAACCCCAGCTCAGCAGTACGCAAAGGCAGTTCTCGGTAGCTATGCTGGTCCTGTCTGTAAACTAACATTCCGCCCGGGCAGTTCATCGGTTTAATGGCAAAGTCTTGGTCATCTATATTAGTAAAATACATGTTTTCTTGATAATGGTCCCAATGACCGGAGCGTTCCCACAAGCCGCGGTTGAGAATGATCGGGGTTTTTATTTCCAAATACCCGGCTTTAACGTGTTCCTTACGCCAGTAATCTTCTAATAAATTGCGCAGGACCATGCCTTTAGGTAGGAAAATGGGGAAACCTGGGCCTTCTTCAACTAACGTAAACAAACCTAGCTGAGTGCCGAGTTTCCTATGATCCCGTTTCTTAGCTTCTTCCAATTTCTTTAAGTACTCTTCCAATTGAGATTTTTTCGAAAAGCTAGTGCCATAAATTCTTTGCAGCTGTGGATTATTTTCGCTTCCCCGCCAATATGCTCCAGCTAAACTTAGCAGTTTTAAAGCCTTAATATACCCGGTATTTGGAATATGGGGACCTGCACAAAGGTCCGTGAAATTACCTTGAGTATAAGTGCTGATTATTTCGTCCGGAGGAAGATCTTTTATTAACTCCACCTTATAATCCTCATCTTTATCGTTGAAGTATTTTATTGCCTCTTCTTTTACTAACTCCTTACGAGTAAATTCCTGTTTTTCTTTTCCTAGGCGCATCATTTCCTTTTCAATTTTTTCCAAATCTTCCGGGGTAAACGTATGTTCACTATCGAAATCATAGTAAAACCCATCCTCAATAGCCGGTCCTATTCCTAACTTAGTCTCAGGAAACAAATTAAGCACCGCTTCAGCTAAAAGATGAGCAGAGCTGTGTCGGAATACATCTTTTCCTTGATTATCTTGAAAGGTAAGTATTTTAACAGCTGCATCCTCATTTAATTGGTAATTTAAATCAACAATTTTCCCATTTACCTCTGCTGCCAAGGCCTCTTTAGCCAACCTGCCGCTGATCGACTTAGCAACTTCACCAATATTTGTTCCTTCCGAAAATTCCTTTATAGATCCATCAGGAAAAGTAACGTTAATTATCGCCATTTAAAATCCTCCTTCGTGTAATATAAATAAAGACCTTATCGTCAAAGGGACGATAAGGCCGTGGTTCCACCCTAATTAAGAAATATCTCAACTTAGTTGACCGGTAACGAGGTCAATCGACTTTCTTACTTTTTTACTAAGTTTCAGAAAAGCGCTCAGGGATGGTTTTCTGTCAAACAGCGGTTTAAAGGACTCCCAGCCATAGGTCCTTATTCTCTAAAAACTTGTTTAACCTACTCTTTCCCTTCATAGGTTTGTCACTCTTTACTTGTCCAGATAATTATACGCTGATACGGNCATGTTGTCAAACTAACCCCAATAATAAAATACTCCCAACTGAACCATCCCAATTAGGAAACCAAGAATAGCACCTAACACTTCAATATGTTTTAGTTCTTTTGATGCTACACTAAAAATTAAACGTTCTAGTTGCAGCATGTCAAAGTTTCGTAGTTTTTCCTCAACCAAATGCTCTACTTTTACCTCTTTTAAAATATCTTGGGAAATACTTTCCGTCAGTTGTTCAAATAAAATAGGTGCTTCTTTTTTTACTGTATCTTCAACTAAGGTGATTACCAAACTTCTTAAAGAATACGGTACAAATCCTGGCAGTCTATGATTGACCCGCTCTTTTAGCAAATCACTAACAACTTTAATGAGATGTTGTTTTCTCGAATGATTATTTAATTCACCAATAATTTCTTCCATAGATATTAATTCATGTTCCACAACTCTGCCCACGTTAACAGCAATTTCATCCTGCCTTTTAGGTATTAGGCCCTGAATACTCCAAGGAGTAAAAGGAATACGTTTGGGAACAAACGGACGAAAGATTAATTTTATGGCTATATAATTGGTCAGCCAACCAATAAGTGCACCTATCACAGGTATTATTACAAGTTTCGGCCACATAATATGCCTCCCTCAGTCTCTCTACTGAATATACCAAAATACCTGCGTTAATGCAATTTTTTGCAGAATAAATAATGGCCAACGTCAATTGTTTCGTTGGCCATGTTCATTGCAAAATTGGCAGCCGGAACATTCTTCTGCACGGTCTCCAAACACATTTTTAATAGTTTTAATGGCATCCCTAACAGTACGCTGATCTGGAAAATGTAGAATCACCCGCCGTGGTGCTATTGTAATTAAGGCACTAATTAGTAAATCTTCGTAATTAATTTCATTGTCTATAAACTCCAGAATAAAACCCTCCAGATAATCATTATCTATAGGCTCGCGGTTACCATCATATAGTTCAAAAACGCCTGATTTTTTTAATAGAACATTAACAGTGTCCACCCGGGGATCCTGAATATCCACAAAATATTTTAGCAATCTAACAAATTCATCATATTCTCTTTCCATAATAAATTCATCAACAGCCTGATCAACAGCTTCTCCCAAGATATTTCGGTACTCCTTCAAGCGAAAATTAATAAATCCTTCAAGGTTTATGCTGTTGTTTTGTTCTAAATATTCCTGAGTTTTTTTTAGAACCCGCTGCCACCTAATAGTTTTGTTATATATGTCCTGACTATTTTCCAACAGATTAAATGTTCTAAGCAATACCTTATTTTTTTCTTCTTCTTTCAAATAATAATACTGATCTTTAATTATTTGGTAAACTATTTGGAATTCCCAATTATCCAAAATAACTTCGGTTAATAGCTTGGATAGTTTATAGATAAATAAAACCCCTGTTTCTTCCTCGGGGTGACCGTCCCTAATATTTAATGTTAAAAACCTATATTTTCCTTTATTCTCTTCAATTATATCTATTTCTCCATCAGGAATGAGCGTATTAGGACAGCTTTTTATTCGTTTCATCAGGGTGGGGAAATGACTGGCAGAACCTACTTGAAAATTTAGGCTCAAATTTATCACCTCTCTTCAAGATTAGTATATGTGAGCTAATTTCCACATATACAATCCAAAATATTGACCTTGTGGCTCTACAAACATTTTTACCCTAATTTAGCTAACCCATACAATGTATTATTTTTTAAGAACCCGTACATAATGATATTAAATTATTAATGGAGGTGTTTTCATTTGAAGGTAAAAGTTGATCCTGATGAATGTATTGAATGTGGAGCTTGCATAGATACGTCCCCAGAAGTTTTTGATTGGGATGAGGATGGAAAAGCAAAGGCCATAGTGGATGAAGTCCCATCTGATAAAGAAGACGAAGCTCATGAAGCAGTAGAAGGTTGTCCGACAGAAGCTATTAGCGAAAATTAAATTCATTTTTGGATTTAATGTTATTAAATTAGAAATACTAATGAGTAGGAGGGATGCTAAATGTGGTTTAGAATGAAACACAAACTGCACAAAATGAAAAGATATTCTTTTCTTGCCTATCCTTTGGCCTTTGTTAAAGGTCTATTTATTGGTCAATTAGTCGGTAAGAAATTAACCAGAGATTAAGTTCCCTTCTTTCAGAGGTTGCTCGAACACTCATTATAATCAAGTAGTTCAAGGCCTGCAGAAATCTGCAGGCCTTGAACTTTAGATAGCCATTTTATTGCTGCCAAATTGCCCCACCGCTCCTTCTAAGTTAGTTGTTGCTTGCAGCAAGTGCTGTACGTTAGTTCGTAAAGATAATTGTTTCAAAGGTTTCAACCATCTATTCACTTGATCAAGACCTTGTTTCAGATTCTCCAATTCATCCCCCATCCCAATGGGAATACCTTTCATTTCTTTAAAATCATCCAGAATTGGTACTATCAAATCATAAAACTCAGCAAACTCCTTGACGGTATTCTGCCCTAAGCGGACTGCCTCATCTGACTGGCGGACAATTTGTTCAGTCAGTTCGTTTCCTTCATCTAACTGCCTCCGTAGGACAATTAAAATATCACACATCTTAGATATTTCTTCTTCATCCCATTCCCGTGAGATAAAGTTTATGGTTTTTTCCTCAAGGTCTTCTATTAATACAACCACCTCATTATGAAGAGAGGTGAAAAGCCTATGTTTGTCTTTGATTAGATCTGCCGAATCTGTTCCTTTGTTTGCATAGTACATCACAGATTGAGGCAGGTTATCACAAAGCCTGATAAACTTTTCCTGTCTAAGGCAATTCGACCAGTGATCAAAATGAGTGCCGATATTTTCTGCCAAAACTTTAACATTATTCGTCTTAGCATCACATTCGGAAAGTTCTTTTAGGGATTCTAAAATACCTTCGTCGGTCTGTCCGGCGCTGCTCATTAGTTTTAAGGTCATCGTTTTAAAATGCTTTGCTTTTTCTTCAACTATACTTACCAAGTTTTGCAAAAATCTTGCTAACACTTCTACTCTTTGTCCTGCTTGAGATACTTCATCCAATCCTTCCAGTTCATTCGCCTCAATGTTAGAAAAATCCCCATCTACACATGAATTTAAATAGTTCAAAAAAGCATCAAACCGCTTACCTATAGTCCGCATATAGATAACCCTAAACAACAGTGCAAAAATCAACCCTTGTATAACTAATCCTGGCAAAATTTCCCGGTAATAGATATTCTGAGTTTCCCCACCTAAAGGTACCAGCTTTAGATAAAAATAGAGACCCCAAATGATAATAAAAAAAGTTACGCTGGCAACGGATAAGAAAAACATTTTGTTAGTTAATTGCTTTTTCCCACTCATTTTATACCACCCTTCCCATTTCTATTTTATCACCTACATGTATCTTGGCCTTTTTTATGGTACCGGCTGGTAATTCAACAGTTTGCAATGCACCGATAGTTCCAATGAATAATCTATTCGGTTTTATATCCGACACCTTTTTAATAACGTAGTTCTCCTCATCCAAAAAAATTACATCAATATCAAAACGCATAAACATGGTATGGACCATGCTGCATGGCTTAATAATCAGCGCACTATTTTTCGATAGGTGTTTTCTTCCCAAAAGTCCCTTCAGCCTCTCTAAGAAACTATCAGCCAGGGCAGCGTTTTGGGCTATAACGGTTCCCTGTGTTAGGTTCA
>JGI25319J35699_1001219_pt1 | contig 10498 bp, 9 predicted proteins | sample AutmiccommuBRH17_FD_35699 | JGI IMG/M metagenome (IMG submission 35699) | reverse complement strand
CCATCGGTTCTTTTATTTTCTTAGGGCCAACCGGAGTCGGTAAAACTGAACTTGCTAGGGCTTTGGCGGAGGCGATGTTTGGGGATGAAGATGCATTAATTCGGTTAGACATGTCCGAATACATGGAGAAACATGCGGTATCGCGTTTAATTGGAGCTCCACCCGGATATGTTGGTTATGAAGAAGCTGGCCAATTGACGGAAGCAATACGTCGAAGACCTTATGCAGTGGTACTGTTTGATGAAGTTGAAAAAGCTCATCCGGAAGTGTTTAATATCCTGCTCCAGGTATTGGAAGACGGCCGGCTGACAGATAGCCAGGGGAGAAATGTAGACTTTCGCAATACAGTTCTTATTATGACCTCCAATGTAGGTGCTTCTACTATAAAAAGAGAGGCTAAGGTCGGCTTCAAGGCTGACGATACTGACTCCTATGAAGGTATGAAGCAGAATATTATGGAACAACTGCGCAGGTCATTTCGGCCGGAATTCCTTAACCGGATTGATGAAACCATTGTCTTCCACTCGCTGAATTTAGCAAACATTAAAGAAATTGTAGGGTTAATGTTGGAAGAGTTAAATGAGCGTTTAGAGACTCAAAAGCTAGCCTTGGAAGTAACGAATCAAGCCAAGGAACTTATTGCGGAAGATGGATATGATGAGGATTATGGAGCACGACCACTAAGAAGAGCCATTCTTAAACTGGTTGAAGATCCCGTCTCCGAGGGTTTATTAGAAGGGCGGTTCAACCCTGGGGATACAATTAAGGTATCGGTGGATAAAGGGAAAATTAAAACCGACAAAAAATAGAAGATTTCTAGAACAGCATGTAGAATTAACTCCATGCTGTTCTATTTTTTAGAGATGAAATACCTACGCATTTTAGCAGGCTAGATACAAAGGGGGGGCAACTATGGCCAAAAAGAAGACTATATTTGTTTGCCAAGAGTGCGGTAATGAAAGTGTACGGTGGCAGGGGAAGTGTATTTGCGGAGCATGGAATTCTTTTGTGGAGGAAGTGGTAGTAAGTGAGGTCCATACGAATCCTAAGCCATTAGATAATTTAAGGAGCAAACCGGTTCCCGTTACTGATGTAAAATATGGGGAACAATATCGAATAAAGACAGGGAGTGGCGAGTTGGATCAAGTGTTAGGGGGAGGATTGGTCCCCGGTTCATTGGTCCTAATTTCCGGAGACCCGGGCATCGGGAAGTCTACCTTGCTGCTCCAGATAGCAGATGGTATTAGTCAGAACTACGGTACTGTACTATATGTTTCAGGTGAGGAATCTCAGGAACAAATCAGACTGCGAGCGGATCGTTTGGGAGTCAGCAGTAAGGGATTATTAATTGTCACTGAAACAAATGTTGATATAATTCAACGCTACTTGGAGGAATACAGCCCGGTTTTTGTGATTTTAGACTCCATACAGACTCTTTATACCGGCAATTTAACTTCTGCGCCCGGCAGTGTTTCACAGGTGCGGGAATGTACGGGTTGTATATTGAAATTTGCTAAAACCCTTAACATACCTTTTATGATCTCTGCCCATGTTACGAAACAAGGAGAAATTGCCGGGCCTCGCGTGCTGGATCATATGGTAGATGTAGTGCTTTACCTGGAAGGGGAAAAAAACTACGGGTTCCGTATGCTTAGGTCATTTAAAAACCGCTTTGGAACAACTAATACATTAGGTGTTTACGAAATGGTACAGGAGGGTATGAAAGAAATTACCAACCCTTCAGAATATTTGTTGAGCAATCAAAGCAAAGGGGTCTCGGGCGCGGTAGTTGTGGCAAGTGTAGAAAACACGCGGCCGCTTTTAGTAGAACTGCAGGCTTTGGTTGTCACTAACGACCTAGGTATTCCTCCAAGAAGGACTGTTGTAGGAGTAAACAGGGACCGATTGAGCTTGATTGTTGCTGTGCTGCAAAAGAGAGCGGGGTTGTTTATTGGCAATCATGATATCTATGTTTCGCTATTAGGGGGCGTTGATATTAATGAAACTTCTATAGATTTAGGAATTGCAGTTGCTATTTACTCCAGTTTAAGGGATTGTTCAGTTGACGGGAAGACCATTGTATTGGGCGAATTAGATTTGGCAGGAAGGGTCCGACCCATCTATAATATCGAAAGGCTTGTGCAGGAAGCGCAAAAACTGGGGTTCAAAAAGTGTATTTTACCCTATGCTAATCTCACAAAACTGGCGAAAAGTAAAATAGAGGTAATAGGAGTTAAGAGTATTCAAGAGACCTTGGAATTGCTATTTTAATCTGTTAGCTTCTTAGTGCAAAGCCACTAATTGGCATTTTGTAAATCGAATAACCACAGCAAGAAAGACATAAGTTTTTAAGAACCTAAAAACTTATGTCTTTCTTCTAGGTTCATGATAGTTTTGATTTCCCCCGGATATTTACGAGAGTATTAATAGATAATAAGGATAGCAACTTACTAGTGGAGGGACTACTGTTGAAAGATTCTGACCGACTAATTAGTGCATTGGAGCAATTGGCACCAGGGACCCCGTTAAGAGAGGGCATTAATAATGTTTTGCGGGCAAAAACCGGCGGCCTAATTGTTTTAGATGACACCCCTCAGATAATGGACATAGCAGAAGGAGGTTTTGAAATAGATTCTCCCTTTACTCCCGCAGCCTTATATGAACTGGCAAAAATGGACGGGGCAATTATTCTGACTAGAAAAGGAGATAGAATTCGTAAAGCAAACGTACATCTACTGGCTCAACCATCCATACCTTCACTGGAAACCGGTATCAGACATCGGGTTGCAGACCGAGTAGCGCAGCAAACCGGTGCATTGGTTCTGGCTATTTCCCAAAGACGCAACATTATAACTTTATATAAAGGCTCCACCAAATTCATATTTAGAGATGTTTCGTTTATCTTGACAAAGGCAAATCAAGCTTTGCAAACGCTAGAGAAACATAAACTAGCTATGGAAAAGGTTTTTGTTAATTTAAGTATGTTGGAATTTGAAGACATAGTAACTCTACACAATGTTTTAAGTAGTCTTCAGAGAGTAGAGATGGTACAACGGATTATGCGAGAAATTAATATGCAAATTGTGCAGTTGGGTTCAGAGGGACGTCTAATTAGGATGCAGTTGGAGGAATTAAGCTCCGGGGTAGCTGAGGAGCGATTGTTATTAATCAAAGATTATTTCATTTCCCAAGGAGAAAAAACTGCGGAGCAGGTTGTGGGGCTAATTGATCAGTGTTCTGCTGAAGAGGTGAGAGATTCCCTTTCTTTAAGTCGTATTCTTGGTTATGGCGGTACCCTAAGTAGTCTTGATTTATCTTTATCGCCCAAAGGATACAGATTGTTGGCCAAATTACCGCGAATGCCTATGCCGGTCATTACTAATTTGATCAATAGGTTTGAGACACTCCAGGGGGTGCTGGCAGCAGGAATATGTAACTTAGATGAAGTTGATGGTATAGGAGAAGTTAGGGCAAGAGCGATACATGAAGGGCTAAAAAAACTACGGGAACAGATTTTGCTGGATACACAGTTTTAAACGAACTTTAAAGGAAAAATAAAAATAGGGCACCTGAGCTTGTAGATGTCCTATGGAACAAGTTAACCGATAGCTTAATTTTTAATTTTGTTCACATCGCAATAACTTTTTGGTCTATGTAAAGTTAAAGAATCTTAAAGTGGCAACCTTTTTATCCTCTTTGGCTATTACCTCTTCCAGGCTCAGACCTAAAGTTTCACAAAGTGCAGTAATGTAGAATAAGGTTTTACCCAGCTCTGCTTGAATTACGTCTTTACATTCTTCGCACAACTCCCCCTTTAGATGGGTTTCTAAGTAAACCTTTAAATCACTCAAAGATGCACATTCAGGAATTTCCTTTTTTTCCGCATGGACTTTTACACAACCGCAATTAGTAACAGCTTTTATTACGGCGCGGTTTACCCTAGCGTTAGTTTCCTGGTTTTTAGATAAAATATCGAGGATGCTTTGATGGCGTACAAGAAATTGGGAAACAGTATCTTGAAAATCTGATAGGACCACTTTAGTTTCATCGCCTGACCCCATGGTAATAATCAACTCCTTTCATAAACTATAATAATTATAATGTTTTACAAGGTCCGTTGTCAACGAGGCGCGAATTCCAAAATAACGTTGACATCGACAAAATCCATGTGATATAATTAAATATTTTTTTGACACAAACAACTTGTATTTGGTATAATTGTTCTATCAAGTGTTAATTAGGGGGTATTGTAATAGATGTTTAAAGTGGGAGATAGAGTGGTATACCCAATGCATGGGGCAGGAGTTATAGAATCAATTGAAGAAAAGGAAGTACTAGGTGAGAAACGGCGGTATTATATCATGAAAATGCCGATTGGTGACATGAAGGTGATGGTTCCCATGGACAGTGTTAGTGAAATCGGTTTAAGACAGGTAGTAGATGAAGATGGCGTGCAAAAAGTCATGAGTATACTCAAAGATAAAAAGAGCACAATGAGTGCCAACTGGAATCACCGTTACCGGGCCAACATGGAGAAAATAAAAAGTGGAAATATTTTTGAAGTGGCTGAGGTAGTAAGAAACCTAATTCTCCGAGATAGGGAAAAAGGGTTGTCTACCGGTGAACGTAAAATGCTAGAGAATGCTAAACAAATTTTAATTAGCGAACTGGTCTTAGCTAAGGGCGAAGAAGAAGGGCAGGTGGAAAATCTTCTGGAAGGCGTTTTCGCTTAATATCGGGAACTAATAGTTCCTGGTCTTTTTTGTTTTTAAGGCGAATAGCGTAAGGACAAAACGGTCTATGACCTTGAATTAATTTCCAATAGACCGTATAATGTCTCTTGTGTTATGTAAAAATATAACAAGGAGGTGAAAGAATGTTATCCAAAGTTATTAGATTATTAATTACAGGTGTAATAGGTGGCAGTGGTTTTTCTCTGAGTAATAATATGGTTCTTACTTGGTATGAAGGTCCTATGCAGGTAACATGGGCTATCATCGGTTTGTCAACAATTGTTTCTGCACTTATAGGATTTTATTTAGCTCCTTTTATTATTCGTTTTGTTGTTCAGATAACTGGGTGGATGGAATCGAAATTATCTAAGACTCCTATTCAAGACATTGTCAGTGGCGCAGTGGGTCTTGTTCTTGGTCTTATTATTGCTCTTTTATTACGTGCGCCCCTGGCGTTGATACCTATCATAGGCCATTACTTGCCATTGGTGGTCAGTTTGATTTTGGGATATCTGGGATTAAGCGTGGGAGTTAAAAAGAAAGACGATCTTCTTTCTCTTTTTTCCATAATTCCTCGTGTAGGCAAAGAAAAAACACCCCATAAGTCTGGGCCTGGAGACAGGGGTAAGCCTAAAATATTAGATACCAGTGTGATTATTGACGGTCGTATATCGGACATTTGCAAAACCGGTTTTGTTGAAGGAGTATTAATTATTCCGGGGTTTGTATTGGAAGAATTAAGGCATATAGCGGATTCCTCGGATTTGTTAAAGAGAAATCGAGGGCGCAGAGGATTAGATATCTTGAATAAGATGCGCAAAGAGCTGGATGTTCTGATAAAAATCCATGAAGAAGATTTTGAGGATATTGCTGAAGTAGATAGCAAACTGGTTAGACTAGGGCAAAAAATTGATGGAGATATTCTAACCAATGACTTCAACCTTAACAAAGTTGCCGAATTGCAGGGGGTAAAAGTACTTAATATTAACGAATTGGCCAATGCAGTTAAACCGGTGGTGCTGCCAGGAGAGGAAATGACTGTGCAGGTTATTAAGGATGGTAAGGAAGTCGGCCAGGGTGTTGGTTATCTGGATGATGGTACTATGATAGTTGTTGAAGGTGGAAGAGGATATATTGGTAAGACTATCAAAGTGTTGGTGACCAGTGTTCTACAAACAGCTGCAGGTAGAATGATTTTCGCTAAACCAAAAGATAGTGAAAAAAGAAATGCAAGTCGTTTAAGTGAGGGGAGTTTTGGTGGTTAAACAAGTTACCGCAATAATTCCTGCGGCCGGAAAAGGAAGCAGGATGGGTTCTGAGTTGAATAAGCAATACTTAAAACTGAAAGACAAGCCCATTTTGGCTCATACTTTGGAGGTTTTTCAACGCACTCCTCTAATAGATAGAATAATAGTAGTTGCATGTAAAGAAGAAGTAGATTTTTGCAAACAGCATGTAGTTGCTAAATATAGTTTGGATAAAGTAGCGGCGGTAATACCAGGTGGTAAGGAACGCGTGGATTCAGTTAGAGCTGGCTTGGATTACTGTTATTCTGATACTGAATTAGTGGTCGTGCATGATGGAGCGCGGCCACTTTTAACTTATAATTTACTTAACCAAGTTTTGGAAAAAGCACGGGAGACGGGTGCTGCTATTGCTGCAGTACCTGTTAAAGATTGCATTAAACAGGTTGCAGGCGGGAAGGTTGAGAAAACCTTGGATAGGCGGCAGCTCTGGGCGGTTCAAACACCCCAGGCTTTTAATTACGTTTTATTCAAAAAAGCTTATGGCACCAGCTTCTCTGATTTAATTTATGATGATGCAATGGTGGTAGAACTGTCTGGCGGCAGTGTCTCCGTTGTGGAAGGCGATTACAAGAATATTAAAGTTACTACACCTGAAGATTTGAGTATAGCCGAAATTTTCTTAGAGAATCTGGCGAACAAGAAATTATTGGGTACATAAGACTTGGAGGACAACATGCGAATAGGAATTGGTTATGATGTTCATCGATTGGTTAAAGGTAGGGAGTTAATATTAGGCGGAGTAAAAGTAGATTTTCACTTAGGCTTAGAGGGACATTCGGATGCGGATGTTCTAACCCATGCAATTATGGACGCTATCTTGGGTGCTATTGGACAAGGCGACATCGGTAGGCATTTCCCGGATACCAATGAAAAGTATAAAGGAGTATCCAGTATGCTGTTACTAAAAGAGGTTTTTCTTTTAATGCGTCATGCAGGTTATGTTGTCAATAACCTAGATAGTATTATTATAGCTGAACGCCCTAAAATGAGTCCTTATATTGAACAAATGGTGATTAATCTGTCCGAAGTACTAGCGGTGGAGAGCGGTAGAATTAATGTTAAGGCAACTACTACAGAAAAACTAGGCTTTGCCGGCAAAGGACAAGGAATTGCAGCCCAAGCAATAGTAACAATAAAAAGTGATAGCTGATGTTGCATAATGCGGTAAAGCTAGTTATAATTTTTGTCAGATAGCTAACCGCCACTAATATCCCTTTTGTCGGGGACCTTCCTGTCCCCAGAGGATAACCTGCGGCTTCAGCAGGTGTGTCCCCTTTCTTTAACTGATAAAAGTGGCGCTAAGCTCCTGGAAAGGCTTAACTAAACATCAGGTGGGAAAAAACCCCACCTGATGCAAGTTTTCGCTTTACCAGTATCAATCATAGTTGTTAACTATTTTTAGGGGGTATTTCAATGGAAAAAGTAAGGGTGAGATTTGCACCCAGTCCCACAGGGCCTTTACATATTGGCGGAGCGCGATCTGCTTTGTTTAACTATTTATTGGCTAAGAAATATAACGGACAGTTTATTGTAAGAATAGAAGATACTGACAGGGAACGGTCTGGTATCGAATGGGAAGAAAATATCCTTCAATCTTTGCGTTGGCTGGGATTGGATTGGGACGAAGGGATTCAGGTTGGCGGAGAATATGGTCCATATCGCCAAATGGAACGATTAGATATTTACCAAGAATATACAAAGAAATTACTAGAAAGTGGGCAGGCGTATTATTGTTATTGTTCGACTGAAGAGTTAGACGCTGAAAGGCAGGAACTGTCAGCTAAAAACGAACTGCCTAGATACTTGGGTCGTTGTAGGAACTTAACAGAGGAACAGAAAGCGGAGTTTGAAGCCCAGGGCAGGAAACCGGTAATTAGGTTTAAAGTGCCCCCGGGGGAAAAAATAGTTGTTGATGATATGGTCAGAGGTAAAGTATCATTCGAAAGCGATGGAGTCGGTGACTTTATTATTGTTAAGTCAGACGGGATACCGATCTATAATTACGCTGTAGTAATTGACGATGCATTGATGGAAATTTCCTATGTTATTCGAGGGGAAGAACATCTGTCTAATACACCCCGTCAGGTGCTGTTATATCAAGCTCTAGATATTGAATGTCCGCATTTTGCGCATATATCTCTTATTTTAGGTAAAGACCGCTCAAAAATGAGTAAAAGGCATGGTGCAACCTCGGTTATACAGTATCAAAAAGAGGGTTATCTGCCGGAAGCGCTGGTTAATTTTTTAGCTTTACTGGGTTGGTCTCCTGATGGAGAAGAAGAGATATTCACCTTAGAGGAATTGGTAAAAGAATTTGGCATGGATAGAGTTGCCAAGAATCCGGCAGTATTTGATATGGAGAAGCTAAAATGGTTAAACGGTGTTTATATTCGGCAGGCTGATACTGAATTAATAACACAGAAAGCAATACCCTACTTAAAGGAGAGAGGCTATCTCCCCGATGATGAGGATATTGACTGGGAGCACCTGAATGCTCAAATAGCCATTGCAAAAAATTATTTATCTACCATCAGTGAAGTGTCGGACTTTTTTCAACAGTTCTTTGGTATAGACGTCGAACTGGAAGACGATAACGCCCGGGAGATATTACAGCAAGAACAGGTTCCCGATGTAGTGGAGGATTTCAAACAGAAGCTGATTTCTTTGACTGAGATTGAACCTGGTACGGTAAAGAAGATGTTGAAGAGTATCACTAAAGATTTAAATCTAGGCGGCAAAAAGGTATTCCAACCTCTTAGAGTTGCAATTACCGGCAAGACCAAAGGACCGGAACTACATGATCTAATACCTGTTCTAGGGGTGGAGGCTTGCGTGAAACGAGTAAATTCAAGCCTTCAACAGGCGGCGGGTTAGATGCATTGACAAAGAAACGGCATCGGGTTATAATTACTGAAAAATAAATATGGAAAACCGCCATGAAGGAAAAAGTAGGCGCAATAAAGCCTTTTAGAGAGGGTATGTCGATGGCTGGAAGCATGCCTAGGTCGATTTGTGTTGAAGTGCGTTCCTGAGCAATATTACTGAACGGCTTTTTGATCTTATTAGGTAATATCGGTGAGAACCGTTACATCTATAAATAAGTTGAAACTCCCAGTTGGGTTTAAACAGAGTGGAACCGCGGGTCCCTCGTCTCTGTAACGAGAAGAGGGGCTCTTTTTTGCGCTTTATCCGATAGCTAACCGCCACTAATATCCCAGTTAAGGAATGGGGACACACCTACTGAAGATAGGGTTAATCTTTGAGGGCAGGNTTGTCCCCGGTATAAAATGGGATAAGTGGCGCTAAGCTCCTGGATAGGCTTAACTAGGCACCAGATGGGGAACAAACCCCCATATGATGCAAGTTTTCGCTTTATCATCATTGGAGGGGGAGGTCGTTACTTTGTTAAAGCAATTAAAGAGAGATATTCAAGTGATATTTGAACGAGATCCGGCAGCCAGGAGCGTACTGGAAGTTATTTTTACCTATCCCGGTTTTCATGCACTTATTGTTCATCGCGCAGCTCATTGGCTTTTTCTTAAAAAGCGTTTTTTTCTGGCGCGCTTCATATCTCAGTTCAGCCGTTGGTTAACCGGAATAGAAATTCATCCAGGTGCTACAATAGGTCAAGGGGTATTTATTGACCACGGTACGGGAGTAGTTATCGGTGAAACAGCTGAGGTAGGAGATAACGTTACTCTTTATCAGGGTGTTACCCTGGGTGGAACTGGTAAGGAAAAAGGCAAGAGGCATCCGACGGTAAAGGACAATGTAGTTATTAGCACCGGGGCTAAGGTTTTAGGGTCCATTGTCATAGGGAAAAATGTTAAAATAGGCGCTGGGTCGGTTGTCCTTCGTGATGTACCTGACAACTGTACGGTAGTAGGGGTGCCGGGAAAAGTGGTAGTAAAAAATGGCAGAAAAATTGCCGATATAGACGTAACCGCCATCGACTTGCATCATGACCAACTGCCCGATCCAATGGCGGAAATGGTTTTGTGTCTGCAAAGAAAGATAGACCGGTTGGAAAGGCGAGTTGAAGAATTGGAGGTTAGTGAAAATGGTTAAGCTTTACAATACCTTGAACCGAAAAAAAGAAGAGCTCCAGACAAGGGATACAGGAAAAGTGAAAATGTATGTCTGTGGACCAACGACCTATAACTACATTCACCTGGGCAATGCTCGACCCATAGTAGTATTTGACACGGTTAGGCGGTATTTGGAATATCGCGGTTATGACGTGATGTTTATTCAAAACTTTACTGATGTAGATGATAAAATAATAAATAAGGCCAAAGAAGAAGGCGTTAGTGCTAAAGAATTAGCTGAAAAGTATATTGGGGAATATTTTAAAGACGCAGATGCATTAGGGGTAAAGAGGGCAAATTACCATCCAAAAGTAACCGAGCACATAGATGATATTATTAATATGATTGAAGGAATAATCGAAAACGGTTT
>JGI25319J35699_1001206_pt1 | contig 10598 bp, 9 predicted proteins | sample AutmiccommuBRH17_FD_35699 | JGI IMG/M metagenome (IMG submission 35699) | reverse complement strand
TATATTATCACCAATTGTTGAAAGGCTAATTCATGACATAGAACTTCAAAACGAACTTAGACTAAACTTTCCATTTACACAAGATTCTTTACACTCCCAAATAAAGTGCTCTATGCCTGCTCAAGATCAAATAGATCTCTTTTGATAACTATTTATTTTTTCGTCAAGTATCACGCCATTCTTTATGATAATTGCATTTTTTATTGTCTCGTTATTTTCCATATTGTCCTCTATCATATCATCAATATATCTCACAACTTCATTTCCAAAGGATTTTGATGCTGTACGAAATATTAAAGTTGGCGTATGATCACCCACATAATGCAAGACGCCTTCAGCATAATATGCTGGATTCTCCATGGTTGTCGGGACACTGCTTTCAATACAACCAGCCTTATCGCAGCTAACATCAATAATTAATGAATTTTTTTTCATTCGCTTTAGATCATCATGATAAATTATATGATCTTGCCTATTAGTGTCCCACAAAACACAATTTACAATAACATCATAGTCAGCAATTTCTTTCCTTAATAAACTTTCCATTTTTCTGTCATAGACCACTATTTGAGCTCCTAATGAAGATAATATTCTACTTGCTCCACGCGCAATATTCCCTCTTCCAATTATTGCAACTTTACATTCATAAGGCATGCTGCCATAGATTGTGAACGCATGCATGATAGCTGCTTCTCCTGCAAGTTCATTGTTTCTCCAAAAAACATGTCTTCCGCTATCATACATTTCCTCCCACGCTATTGCGGTTATAGACTTTTCAACTATTATATCTGTAATATCTCTATTTTGAACTGCATGTATATAACCAAAAATAGCTTGATTTTCTTTTAACTCTGAAAGATAGTCTGCATCTCCTATCTTAGGATCGCAAATTATATCTTTTGTTATAATTTCCTCTTTGGGTAATATCTTAGCACCTTGGTTAATATATTCATCGTCTGAATATCCTAATTCTTCTCCATAACCTCTCTCAAAATATAGGTAGTTTTTGTTTGTAATTCTATTTATCTGTTCTGGTAATAATGCTCGTCTTTTTTCATCTTCTTTTGTACTTAGTAAGAATCCCACAGATTTCATAGTTTGCCTCTTTCCTTTTTAGGACTGTTTCACAATCCATTCTTTCATTAGCTCTTGCATCATAAGCTCTTGTAACCAAAAGCGACCAGGTTCAAATATAAACACGCCATCTTTTTCAATATAGCGGCCAGGAACACCATTTATCATAAGCTGTTCACAAGACTCAATCCCAATAAAGATAGATGTTTCAATAATATAATAATTTTCGTCTCGTTTGTCTTGAAGAAAGTCAACGGCCAGCAAATATGATTTCGGCAAACATTCTCGTGCCTTTTTAGCCAGTTCCATAACGTCTTGTGGTAACAATTTTTTCTCAATAATCCCAGAGCCGGAAGCCTTGTAATCGCCCTTATTAGGATAACGATAATATCCGAAATACGAATTCCCAATCATAATGATGCGCAAGTCAAAGCCATAGTTAGGCACAAATTCCTGGAAACATACATAATCTTTTTGTCGCGCATAGGATTCATTAGTTTTCTGACCAGACGAAAATATCTTATTGCATAATGCTTTTGCTTGTCGTTTATTTTTTATCAAATGTACGCCATCTGAGCCAGCGCATGTTTTGTCTTTTGAAATAAACGGATATTCACAATCCTCTATATAGTGCATAACTTCATCTTTAGAATGTGAAATAAAGGTTTTGATTGCAGGCAAATTATTTATCTCGAAAAGATATTGCTCTCTTACCTTGTCCTCGTCCATCCATAAGGATTCACAAGTTGGCAGAATCATTTTTCCTAGATGATTCTGAATAATTTCTACCTTGTCGGCCGCTTCCCAATGCTTAGCATAGGATGTCTCAGTACGCCAAACCACAATGTCATATTTTTTGCCTTCTTTTATAAAATCAGACTTGTTAATCTCGTATTCTTCGTAGGGAATATTGTTTACCTTTAGAAAACGCTCGAATTTGGGCCAATTGGCATTATTTTTCAATTTAGCTTCGTTTTTAACTAGGCCTACAAAGGGTTTTGAAACATTATCCGGCCAATCCATATATAACTTTGGCGGGTTTTCAAGTTGCTCGTTTTCAGGAATTACCCTACGAGATCCAATACTTCCTCTTGATTTGGCAGATAAATTTAAAAAGCTAATCGGCTTTAACGAATCATATAATTTAAATAGTCTATTTCTGATACTTTTAACTCTCATCTCAAACTCCATCTAGGCCCTCCGCTCCTCAGTTTTTTATTATAAAGAGGACTAGGTTCAGATGGAATTTTTCCCACCTGAACCTTATCGCACTTATTTCGAGACTTGAGATAAATCACAGGCACTTACGATTCAGCCGGATATTCAGTGTCCTCGGCTTAATCGTAAGTGCCATGGGTCAAGGTAGCCCCACCAAGCTCAATGAGAACGCTGGTGACAGGCAGTTTACCGTTTACGTCATTATTTTACCCGCATCAGGTGGAGTTTTATTCCCCAATTGATGTTTAGTTAAGCATATCGGATAAATCTATTTGGGTTTGTTCGTTGAAGACAGCGGAGATATTGGAACAATTGTTTTTTTCTCAGCCTTCTTCTTCTTTTTTTCCCGCTTCTTAGGGCTTTTATCTGCCATATCAAATACCTCCTACCTCATATTTGCATACTACAATCCTAAGCACATCGCTTGCCGAGCAGTACTCATCTCATCACAACCACTCAATGAAAAAAACAATGCTGTCGGGATCTATGTTATGTTACAATTTATTTTACTTTATATCATTTCTTAAATGGTCAATGGCATATCTTTTCCTGTTTCCTTCCTTTGGTAAAGACTCAGTAACCTTTGCAATATCTTTTTCCTCAAGACTTTCCAGATACTCTATAAACACTGAAAGCCTTTCATATTCAGCAATAGAAAACAACACTGCATCCGGTTGGTTGTTTTTCAAGACAAATATTTTACCGAAACTTTCTGCCTTTTCCCTGCATGCTTTATAATTTTTTATCATTTCAGAGTTTGAAACGATTGCTTTTGTTGAAATGTTCATTTAGAATATCCACGCCTTTTCTTTAGTATAAATTCATCTTACATTAATATCAATTATTTGTCAATAAATTATTCCAATAATTGTTTGACTAATTTGTCAACTATCCTATTTGTTTTTTACATAAAAACACATATTTAATTCCATAAAAACGGCATAAAAATAGCCCATACCGTTTGGTATAGGCATCATTTGGCCTTACGATTAATTGCTCACTTCAAACCTCTCTTATCATTCCTAATGCATCTTTAGGGTCAGTATACTCTATTGAAAATTTCATTGCCGTTTCCTTTATTGTCAATTTGCCCTTATAAAAACATAAGCCTTTTCTCAAGTATTCGTTTTCATTTAAAGCTTTTTCTGCTCCTTTGTTTGCAATCTCTAAAGCGTAGGGAAGTGTAATATTGCCAAGGGATTGAGTGGCGGTACGGGGAAAAGCTGCCGGAATATTGTCCACCACATAATGCTGTATTCCTTCTTCCATATATACAGGCTGGTCATGGGAGGTAGGCCTTGATGTTTCAATAGCGCCTTTTTCATCGCAGGCCACATCCACAATCAATGATCCGGGTTTCATGAGTTTTAGATCATCTCTATATATTAAATGGCCCTTACTATTTTTATTCCACAATATACAGTTAATCAACACATCTGCCTCTTTTAATGTTTCTACTAGATTACTCCTGTTGGAATATAATAATTCCACATTTAGAGGCAGCTTAAACTTTGCTTTTTCTAACTTATCCATGTCTATATCCAAAATCACAACCCTGTTTCCCATGGCAGATGCCAGTTCAGCTGCACCCAGCCCTGCGCTCCCAGCACCGATGATGGCCACGGTGGCTGGTTTAACCCCAATAACCCTTGCAAGCATTAAGCCATTTCCTGAATGGATGCTTTGGGAAAAATTTATGGCCGCTATGAATCCACCCTTTCCTGCAAGTTCACTCATTGGCTTTAAAAGAGGAAACATACCGTATTCATCTTCAATGTCTTCATAGGCAATGGCTACAACTTTACTATTTAACAAAACATCCGTCATTTCTCGATTTCCATTAGAATGCAAGTATGTAAAAACAATCAAATTTTCCTTCATATAAGCATATTCTGGCGGTAAAATTTCTTTTACCTTATAGATCATTTCTGCCTTTTCATAGACTTCATCTATATCTGTGATGATGGCACCCGCTTCCTTATATGACTCATCAGAATAGCCGCTGCCTTTCCCTGCATCTTTTTCAATAAATACATCATGGCCACTTGCGGTGAATTCTTCAACTCCCCTTGGCGTTAGGGCAACCCGATATTCATTTTTTTTAATTTCTTTTGGCACTCCGATCCTCATGATAACCCTCCTTTTATATTCGGTCTATCTGTATAGCAATTTATATGCAAATGTATTAATAGTCACGAAAACACTAAAAACAACAGTTCTTGTATGAAACAAAAGGACTGGAGTTATTTTCAGTCTGTAGTTTTAACGAAAGCTCTACTCTTTACTGTCCATTTTTTCTTCTCTCCTGCTAAGTGACGCTAAATTTTAGTTTTAAATGTAAAAATCATCGTCAAAGAACATCAAAAAATTAATATGCCTATGCATTATATGAAAAGCGAAAGTAATCGCCCCCCTTGCTTTCCCAAAGCAAAAGGGCTAATTGTTTTTGTTAGACCTTTAAGCTTAGGAGTTCAAATGGTATTCAATTTCTTCCAAGTACAGCCCACATACATCCGTAATATAACCAGCTTGGTTTCGCTCTCTTGAATTTATAATGCTCGGTATATTTTTACCCTCTACTTCATTTAACCCAACTTCTATCAATGTTCCGACAATCCTTCTAACCATATTATAAAGAAATCCATTGCCTCTCACTCTAATTTGAATGAAACCGGCATTCTCTTCTATATCAATAAAATTTATTTCACGCACCATGGACTTTTTCTTAGACTTGGCATTTGAAAAAGCAGTAAAGTCATGTTCACCTATAAAATATTGACATGCTTTTTTCATTCTTTTGATATTCAACGGTTTCTCAATATGCATACTGTACTTTCGCATNAANGGGTTAGTATATTCCTTATTCCAGATCTTATACAAATAAATTTTGTCCTTGGCATTATACCGGGCATGGAAACTTTCAGGAACTACCACAACCTCCTTAATGCTGATATCTTGAGGTAAATATTTATTCAAATAATTCTTAATTTCAGACTCAGTCAGATTCTTACTGATCTTAAAATTGGCTATTTGAGCAAGAGCATGTACACCGGCATCCGTTCTGCTGCCACCAATAATTTCGATTTTTGTCTCTGCCATCTCTGATAATACATTTTCTATTTTTCCTTGGATTGTATTTTCACTATTACCGAGCCGCTGCCAGCCCTTATATCGTCCGCCATCATATTGAATTGTCAATCTATAATTATTCATTGTTATGTTTTCTCCTTTATTTTGGGCAATTTATAGTTCAAACAGCATTTATGCTAAATAATTGTTTCTTATTATTTCCTTTTTTAGCAAATTACAATTGCATAATTCCTAACATAAAATACGGTTATTGCTGATATGTTTCCCATACTAGGGCTTATGAATCCTAGTATGGAAAACATATTTATACTGAAAAGATACATTAAATACATCATTGGTTTTGAAATGAATGCTACTTAGTAGATCGTATCTTTGTTTATTTTATTTCTTCTAATGTCTGCATACCCAAAAGTGCCAATCCCTTTTAACTGACCGTTTACTACTAATAATAACGCACCCGGTATGTTGTATTGCTTTTAACCTTCGTTACAGCATACTTTGCCTGAAACATTTGAAACTTCTTTAATGGTCATGGTAGGATTTTTACAGTTAGCACTTTCCAGTACGACTTTAATATTGCCAATATCTTTTCTTTTAGCCGTTACTTCTATAACATATCTCTTGTTCCCGTGGATCCCATAAGTGACCATCGTATTTACAGAGAAACCCGCTTCTCTCAATTGATCAGAGATAGTAATCATCCTATCCTTATCACTTATCATGATATCAACCTCAATCAATCCTATAGCAATCTTTCCCTCGATTGCTCCCCCTAAGAAAACCCCAAACATCTTCCCTACTGCAAAAGCCAATATATATAAATATTCGCCACCTGAAGTCACTTTAGTAATTACTGTCGCAAAAATAATAGCATCTATAAATACTATGATATAAACAGGTTTAAAATATTTTTTCGCTGTAAAAATAGTCTTCAAAGTTCCTATGGTATTACTTATAGTCATGACTAAGACAACCAAAAATAGCTCTACAAACAAATTCATTTATTAACACCTCCTCTTAAATCTTGAAAATTCTACAAATGCATTCGGCATTTTTTATATAAAAAGACCCCTCTTACCAATTAGAAGAGGAGCCGCTTTTTACTAACATACTTCTTCAATTCGATAACTACATTATTTATAAAATAAAATTATAACACGTAGTTATATAAAATTCAAGTAATTTAATTATTCCCTATATCTTATAGCTAATCCTTTTAAAAAGTTCCTAGCGTATTTATCACCACACGCTTTATAGTTCTTATGACCTTCTCTTCTAAATATAGCGCTTAATTCTCCCTTTGTTATAGTGATTCCTGCCGTTTCTAATATGTCAAGCATATCCTCACTTGTTAATGCTAATGCTATTTTCAATTTCTTTAGCATGACATTATTAACACTTCCATTATCCTTTATAGATAGTGCTGGTCTTTCAGGTTGCCCTAGTTTTGGCTCTTGTTTTCCTCTTTTAAATATAATAAAACCATTTAGAAATGACTCTAACATAAAATTATTGCATTCTAAATTCTCTTTATTTTTGTCTTCATAACCATCATTGCCAGATTCATTATGATAACTATCCTTTGACTTTATGAGCATCTTTAGCACTTCTTCTTTTGTTACTTCAATGCCACCACATTTAAATATCTCTACCATATCTATATCTTTTATATCTAAAGCATATCTTAATCTGATTAATATATCATTATTATCCATCTATAAACCTCCAAACATTGCCTATTTGCTCAGCAAGGTTTTTTTATATTTATTTATGATCAGCTAAAACAAAATTAGTATTTTCAAATGCATGAAAATTATCATTTCTACCGATTACTCGTAAACCAGTAGTAGAATTCGTGGCTGGTAACCCCCTTTATTAATTCTCATTACCTTTTCCCTCCTCCAATATCTGGGCCTTCTTTTTTCCTGACAGTTTATTGTACTTTTATTATACCAGGTTCACTCAGACATTCAAAAATTCTGGCTTCAAGGGTATATTGTACTACTTGTATTATTTAAGAATATTTATTTATTTGAAGTAATATTATTGAACTACATGGAAATAACAGGAATTTTGCTACTTAATCTTTTAAAGGCATTTATCACGTTATGGGGTGATTATATGAGATGATACCAAAGAGATTAAAATTAACGGCTAATAGACATCACGATAGCGAATATTTTATTATGAATTTTAGTGAATAAGGAGGTATTTTTATGATCTACTCATCTGATCAACTAGGTAAATATAAAGGTGCTGATGTAGTTGCTGAGTATATGGTGAAAGAGAAAATCCCTTATATGATCGGCTATGCTGGACACGGTGCCATTGGCCTTTTGGATTCTTTTTATGACAAACAGGACCAGATAAAAGTAGTTTGGCCACGCATCGAGACTGCAGCAGGCTTCATGGCCGACGCCTATTTTAGATTAACCGGAGTACCACTTCCAGTTTACGTATCTACTGGACCAGGTCCGGCACTTGCCACTTGTGCAGTCGCAAACGCCTATTATGATTCCTCAGCCTTTTTACTGATGACTGGGCAGGTAACCACCGATCAATTCGATAGCGGCGCTCTCCAGGAACCTTACAGAAAGCATCAAGCAGATTTTTCATCTGTAATTAGGACTTATGTCAAGCATAGTTTTCAGGCTACAACAGTTAATCAGATTTCCCAGTTCCTACCAAAAGCGTTTAAATTAATGCAGACTGGGAGACCCGGGCCGGTTCATTTAGATGTTCCTTATGACGTTTATCAAACCATTGGCGAAACTGTGATACCTGATCCTGAAGATTGGGCTGATTGCATTTCATGGCGTCATGGTACTGAAGCTGTAGTGATCGAAACTATACTTGAAAAATTAACAAAAGCAAAAAGACCTTTAATTCTTGCTGGTGGCGGTGTAAACGTTTCTGGGGCTAGGGATGAATTGTTGAAATTTGCTGAACACATGAATATTCCAGTATACACTTCATTAATGGGTAAAGGAGCTATTGCAGATAATCATCCTCTACATCTTGGTGTCTGCGGTTGTTGGGGGCATTACCCTGCAGTGGAAGCAACTCGCAATGCAGATTTGATCCTCGTCCTAGGCTGTCGTTTCTCAGATTTACATGCCGCTTCCTGGCAACCAGGCTTTGCATATAATATTCCAGCGACTAAGCTAATCCAAGTTGATATTGATTCTAGTGAAATTGCTAAAAATTACCCTGTAGATATGGGTATAGTTGGAGATATTAAAACTGTTCTTAATCAATTAATTGAAAAAGCATATGCTAATGGTGGCAAGGGCGATTATGCTAAGTGGTTTAAAGAATTAGATGGTTATAAGGAAGAATGGAATGACTTTGTTACCCCTTATAAAACAAGCAATGACAGCCCCATTGATCCTAGACGTTTAATTCATGACATTCGTAAGGTAGCACCAAAGGATGCAATCATGTTCTCTGATGTAGGGAATAACCAGCCTTGGATCGAACAATATTGGACTTCAGATGTACCTGGAACTCATTTTACTGCTGGTGGATTTGCAGCTATGGGCTTTGGGGTTTGCGGGGTTCTTGGAGCCAAGTTGGCAAGACCCGAAACTACCTGTATCAATGTCTGTGGTGATGGTGGTTTTATCATGATGCCCCATGCTGTGGCGACTGCTGTTCAATACAATCTACCAGCAATTTGGATTATTATGAACAACTATGCTATCGGAGCCATTCGAGATCTGCAAAGGTTCTACTTTGGAGGACGGCAGATAGGTACCAATTTCGAAACCTACGAAGGAACTAAATATCATGACGGTGAACTTTGGAACCCTGATTTCGCTGCTATGGCAAAGTCCATGGGTGGCGAAGGTGTACGCATTGAGAAAGCATCCGAAATAGCACCTGTTGTAAAAGCTGCCATCAAAAATAATAAACCAACAGTTATTGATGTGAAAATTAATAGAGATACACCAGTACCTTTGACAAGTACTTGGCAGATGCCACCTATTCCTCCGGCATTGCCAACCTTCGGTAAAATTAAGATTCGCTGATAGAAAGCCTCTGTATTAAAAAGTGGGCCCAACTGTTGTATACTGCGGTTCGGTGAAAACTCCTTGAGCCTTCACTGGACCGCCTAATAATGCACAAGACAAAGGATGATATTATCTAACAACCCTACTCTTTTTGATAATGTTAGAAGTATATTTTGAGACAGCCCATAATTCAGGAGGTTGATTTTATGTTTTCAACAGAAGCTCTGGAAAAGTATTTACAACAAGAAAACCCATACCCATGTCTCAACCTTCTAGAATCAGCTATGGTTTGTTACAAGTGGACAGAAGGCAAAACAATACCTGCACCATTATTGGAAGACTTGTATGCTATGTTTGGAGAAAAAATTGTTGAAGCTGATGCAGAAAACCTTGTCATTATGAAAGTCCTTGTCCGCACAGAACATGGTCTTTTGCTAAGTCCGAAAACACTGGCTTCTATATCCTCATTGTTGGGTGAAATAAAAAATAATCTCCAGTTGCCTCTTGCGGACAAAAAGGAAACTGCCAGAGCATTTCTAATTAAATTTGTTTCATATCTTGAAAAACACGCATCTAATTTGATTGTATCTGAGTCTAAGGATGATTTGGAATTCGCTTTATTGTGGCAGGGAAAAGAATATCGGTTGCAATTGGCACTTTCTCCTGTATGGTTACCTGTTATTGCAGAGAACATTGCTGAGACAAATACCTACGTTGCCTTATTTGGACCTTTTATGGCACAAGGCTGGCAACAAATGATAAAATATTATACTTTTGCAGAATTTCGGAATTATACTGCTTATTTTGATCCATGGCATTGTCAGAAAATGAATATCAGTCAAGGCGAACTATTTACTTATTTTGATTGGTTTTTACGGGATGTTTACGGACTTAAATCTTTTATTCCCCAATCTTTTTCTTTGGCTCTGCAAAACATGGGCTTGCTACGATATAACGATGAACGATGAATTAAAGAATCGAAACATCCCCTGTGTTTCTGTGGAAGACTACTTACTATAAATCTCTCTTTCAAATACCGAGCCATCGCTATACACTACTTTTAACACCAGGCTACTATAGTCCATCTTTTCCTCTGAAGATTTATTTTGGAAGACCGCAGTGTGTTCTCTGACTGGTATTCCACCCTCATTTTCAACGTTTTCTTCCACCAACTTTTCCTCGTCTACTAGCTGATCATCATCA
>JGI25319J35699_1001204_pt1 | contig 10609 bp, 14 predicted proteins | sample AutmiccommuBRH17_FD_35699 | JGI IMG/M metagenome (IMG submission 35699) | reverse complement strand
CGTCTAACGAAGATGTAGCAAATGCCATCTATAAGCCAATAGCGGACATTTGCCGGCAGTATCAACTGAATGCTGCTTTCCAATGCTGTGAGCACCTTAACCGGGCCTTAGTAGTTGAAAAAGAAACCGCAAAAGATAATAAGCTGATCATAGTAAGAGCTGTACCAAAGTCCGGTGCAGGCGGAGCGCTGGCCGGTACTGCCTACAAGCAGTTTAATGACCCGGTGTTGGTAGAACAGATCCAAGGTCGGTTAGGTATTGATATAGGAGATACTTTTATTGGCATGCATTTACAACCGGTCTTAAAACCAGTGCGAGCCTCAATTAAAAGAGTCGGTGACGCCAATCTTACCATGGGATTTAGTAGGCCTAAGTACATAGGCGGCGAAAGAGCCGCCTACTGTTAATAAGGAATGCTTGAAAAGTCCATCGCAGGTGAGCGGCGATAGCCTTTTCGAACATGTTATTGAATTAAATATTTGGTTGAGGTGATAGTTATGTCGGAAGTGTTTGTATTAGATCATCCGCTTATTCAGCATAAGTTGACTTTAATTAGAGACGAGAGAACCGGATCTAAGGAATTTCGCGAGTTAGTGGAAGAGGTAGCAATGTTGATGGCCTATGAAGTGACCGAGGATTTTCCTTTAAAAGAGATTAGTATTAATACACCGGTTGGGCCGGTTAAAGCAAAGAAAATTTCCGGCCGAAAAGTTGGGATAGTACCTATTCTTAGAGCAGGTTTAGGTATGGTTAACGGTATGCTGCGACTAATACCGACTGCAAAGGTGGGTCACGTTGGGCTGTACCGAGACCCTGATACCCTGCAGCCGGTTGAATATTATTGTAAATTACCCACTGATGTTACCGAGCGGGATTTAATTGTTATTGATCCTATGCTTGCTACCGGCGGTTCCGCATCAGCGGCCATCCAATTTTTAAAAGACCGGGGTGTCAAAAGTATCAAACTAGTATGTTTAATCGCTGCGCCGGAAGGAATAAAAAAAGTCCGGGAAGATCATGACGATGTAAACATTTATACTGCGGCAGTTGACGAAAAATTAAACGATCATGGCTATATTGTACCTGGATTAGGAGATGCCGGCGACCGCTTGTTTGGTACCAAGTAAGTGTTGGGAGAGGATGTTATTGACGGAAAATGTTATTCGTCCCGATTGGGATGAGTATTTTATGGAGATAGCACAAATAGTTCGTACTCGAGCCACCTGCATTAGAAGACAAGTAGGGGCAATCGCTGTAAAAGATAAAAGAATACTAACCACCGGTTACAATGGGGCACCCGCAGGTTTAGCCCATTGCTCCGAAGTTGGCTGTCTGAGAGCGGAAATGAATGTCCCGTCCGGGCAGCGCCATGAGCTTTGTCGCGGTCTTCATGCGGAACAAAATACTATTATTCAGGCAGCAGTTTATGGGACCAGCATAAAGGGAGCAACATTTTATGTTACGCATCAGCCGTGCGTGGTTTGCGCCAAGATGTTAATTAATGCAGGAATAGAGCGTCTGGTAATTTTGGATGATTATCCCGACAAACTATCTGAAGAGATGTTGAAGCAGGCAGCAATAAGAGTGGAAAAAATCCGGGTATAGTACGAGTTCGAGCATTCAATTGTGGGGGAGAATAATGTGGAAACGAAAATTATAGCCTTACCTAGGTTAAACCGGTTGTCGCCTTCTTTAGAATCAACTGCACTAAAGCTGATGGAAGAAGCAGGAGAATTAGCTCAAGCAATCGGCAAATTTAGAGGACTAAACGGGGAAGACACTAAATTAGAAGAAAAGGAAGCAATGTCGCCGATTACTATGGAATTGTTAGATGTGGCCCAGACTGCAGTTTCAATGATGTTTGTCTTGGAAGAGGCCTATGGCATTGATATAGACCAAGCTCTACTAAAGGAACATATAAAGAAACTTATTTCAAAGGGTTATTTGGATGAATAAGCAAGGAGGAAAAGTATGCCCAAAATTCTTACCATCTTTGGTACCAGGCCCGAGGCAATAAAAATGGCACCATTAGTTAATGCCTTACGTAAAAACAATGAATTTGAAACGAAAATTGCTGTTACAGCACAGCATAGGGAAATGCTGGACCAAGTCCTGGGCTTATTTCAAATAATTCCTGATTATGATTTGGATATTATGCAGCATGGGCAGACTCTTAGTCAGGTAACCTCTCGGGTACTTAACGGACTGGACGGAATACTCAGTAAAGAACGCCCTGACCTGGTATTGGTTCATGGCGATACTACCACCACTTTTGTCGCTGCATTGGCCAGTTTCTATCAACAAATACCGGTAGGTCACGTAGAAGCCGGATTACGCACTGATAACGTTTACTCGCCTTTTCCGGAGGAAATGAACAGGAGATTGACTGGATCGATTAGCAATATTCACCTGGCACCGACGGACCAGGCTGCGGCAAATTTAAGAAAAGAAAATATTGAAGAAAACATGATTTTTATCACCGGCAATACTGTCATAGATGCGCTGTTGCAGACTGTGGGCAAAGACTATTCCTTTACTGATCCTAAGCTCATTGAAGTATTAGAAAGTAATAGTAAAATAATACTACTTACAACCCACCGGCGGGAAAATTGGGGACAACCCATGAAAAATATTTTTCAGGCGGTAAAGGAACTTGTGTCCAAGTATGAAGGTATTACGGTTGCTTTCCCTATACATAAAAATCCACAAATACGGAAATTGGCCAATGAAATACTTGGGGGTTTGGAACGAGTAGTAATGATAGAACCGTTGGATTACCAACCCTTTGCAAACCTGATGAAAAATTCATACATGGTAATAACCGATTCCGGAGGCATGCAGGAAGAAGCACCCTCTTTAGGGAAGCCTGTACTAGTGCTGAGGGATACAACTGAGCGGCCGGAGGCTTTAAATGCAGGGACAGTTTGTCTGGTTGGTACGGATAAGGCCAAAATTATGGAGCAGGTATCATTACTATTGGAAGACCAAGAACAGTATCGAAAGATGTCTAAAGCTTCTAATCCTTACGGTGACGGCAGGGCATGCAAGAGAATTATAGGAGCATTGAGCTATTACTTCGGGATAACGGATAGGCCTGATGATTTCCAGTCATAAAGGTATTTATGATTAATTAAAACCATGCGGCTTTTTTAAGTAGAATCCAAGTAGAATTGCACTGAAAAAAGAGGAGTTTTTGTTTCAAGATAGAATATATCCCACTATGTGCGTATACTAGTAGGCCATTGGGAAATATATATTAGAGATATGCGAGTTTTCTAAGGAGTGAGTTAATGAAAAAAGAATACTGGAGCTATTCAAGATATGCAAATTTCGCAATGTCTTTTGGTATAACTATGGCTCTAAGTATTTTTCTGGGCTACTTTGCCGGGAACTGGTTGGATGAAAAGTTTAATACAGGACCTTGGTTAATGCTAGTAGGAATTTTGTTAGGAGTAATGGTATCTTTCAAAACTCTTTTATCAGAGTTAAAGGTATTGGAAAAGACAGAGGACTTGATCCCAAAGGATGATGAGGATAAGAAGGAATGACGAGTTTGGGCCAGTATCAGTTTTCTTTAGCAGGCAAAATCAGACAGATTGTTATTTTGGCTATTCTTCTTGTTATTATCGCTTACTTATTGGGGATGAAAGTTCTCGCGGTGGGAATAATAACAGGGGTGCCGGTAAGTATTTTTAACCTTTACCTGGTAATGGATGCCATTAAAGCAAAAGATGATGCTAAAGAGGTCCAAATATTTTTTATGAAAAGGTTCTTTTACCGAACTATTATTTCCTTTGCTGTTTTGTTTCTTTCCTTGATAGGCGGGGTTCAATTTATGCTTGGCGTAGCCCTAAGCTTGACCCTGCAGGTATTTACTCATATTTTAGATGGCATTAGCTTAATTCTAAGCGGAAAGGGGTGAGAGTGTGGAAGAGAAGTTAGCGGAGTTAGCCCATATTATGGAACACTTAAGACCTCATACGGTATTGTACATTGGTAATATTCCAATTTCCTCAACAGTAGTTACCACTTGGATGGTAATGGCGATTTTGACTATAGCAGTATTTCTTGCAACCCGGAACCTTAGCAGTAAACCTCGGGGTGTCCAGCATCTTTTAGAGATGCTAATCGGCTTCATAGAAGGCCTTTTAGAAGACGCAATGGATAAAGAAGGCAGAAAATATTTGCCTCTTATTGCCACCTTGTTCTTGTTTATTCTTAGTCTTAATTTATCTTGGTTTATCCCTACGGTTAAACCACCAACAATCGACATTAGTACTACAGCCGCATTTGGTGTAACTACAGTAGTCGTAATTCAAATATTTGCGATTCAGAAGAAGGGCGTAGGCGGTTATCTTCATCATTTCACGGAACCGACCATTGCACTGGCACCACTAACTATCATAGAGGAGTTTGTTAAGCCCGTCTCCTTGTCTTTGCGTTTATTTGGTAACATGTTCGGAGAAAAAATGGTGGTAACCATTCTGTTCATGTTGCTGCCCTTGGTTGTGCCCACTCCCGTTATGTTGTTGGGAGTTCTAATGGGATTTATTCAGGCATTTGTATTTACCTTATTACCAATTACTTATCTTCAAACCTTTATCAAGGGGCATTAAGCAAATGACTCACTTTTGGTATAGGGGATTTTAAAGAAAATTTATTTATCCTTGAAAGGAGGGAACTTCATGACAGGTATAAGTTTTATCGGCGTTGGTTTGGCTATCGGTCTAGCAGCTCTAGGGTCTGCACTTGGCCAAGGTAATGCGTCAGCAAGAGCAATGGAGGGTATTGCCCGTCAGCCGGAGGCTTCCGGAGAAATTAGAACATCTTTACTTCTAGCTCTGGCATTTATGGAAGCACTTACGCTATTTTCATTCGTTATTGCTATTTTGATGTGGACTAAGATTGGTTAAGGATTAAGCCAAGTTGCTGCGGGCGAATAAGAGATATAATCTTATTCGCCCATGTACTATTTACCCGATAACCGGCAAGAGGGGAGGTTAACATATGGCAATCCTGGAAGCACTCAATTTTAATGTCTGGACATTTTTATTTCAGATAATTAACCTTTTGATTGTGATTGCTATTTTAAATAAATTACTTTACCAACCCGTTATTAAAATTATGCGAGAGCGGGAAGAGAGTATTGAAAGGTCCATTGCCGATGCAAAGGCTGCTAAAGTGGATAGCGAAAAACTGTTAGTAGAGTATCAAGGAAAGATGGACAATGCTAAGCAAGAAGCCCAAGAGATTATTAACCGTGCCAGTAAAACCGGTGAGGATATGAAACAGCAAATCGTCTCCGAAGCCCAAGAGGAAGCTGCTCGAACAGTAGCTAAGGCGAAAGAAGAAATTATCGGCGAGAAAACAAAGGCATTGGCAGAAATTCGCAATGAGGTTGCAAACCTAGCGTTATTAGCTGCAGGCAAAGTAGTCAATCGTACTATAAATGACGAAGATCAAAAGAAGTTTGTTGAAGAATTTGTATCTGAGGTAGGCGAATTGCAATGATAGATAAAACTATTGCGAGACGTTATGCCCGCGCACTCTTTGCCATTGCTGAAAAAAATACAGCTATAGAACAATATGAAAAAGAATTGGCCTTAATTGTTAATACGGTCCTAGCTAATCCTAAATTGGACGAGGTACTTAAGCATCAATTAATTGAGCCGGAAAAAAAGAAAAGCACATTTGATGCTATATTTTCCAGTCAGATATCACCTATTATAAAGAATTTCTTACATTTACTGATGGATAAGCGCAGAGAACGGTTTCTTAAGGAAATTCTTTCTGAATATATTGCGTTTGCGGACCAGGCAAGGAATATTGTAGCCGCTACTGTACGTACGGCAGTGGATTTAAAACCGGAATATGAGAAAGCCATTAAAGATAAATTGTCTTATTTAACCGGAAAAGAAACCCGATTAAAAATAGAAATAGACCCCCAATTAATTGGCGGGGTAGTGGTTAAAATAGGCGATCGTGTTTATGACGGAAGCATAAAGAATCGTCTGCAGACGTTAAAGCAGCAATTAACGAAAGTGGATTTTTCTAATGATAGGGGTGAAGTAGCTAATGAGCATTAGGCCTGAAGAAATAAGCTCTATTCTTCAGCAGCAGATTGAGCGCTACGAAACAGAAGTAGAAGTAACGGAAGTAGGTACGGTTATCCAGGTCGGTGACGGTATTGCTCGTATCTACGGGTTAGAAAAAGCCATGGCCGGTGAACTTATTGAATTTCCCGGCGGAATCTATGGAATGGTGCTCAACCTTGAAGAAGATAATGTTGGGGCTGTAATTTTAGGCCCATATACTAAGATTAAAGAAGGCGACGAGGTAAAAAGAACTGGTCGTATTGTGGAGGTTCCGGTTGGTGAAGCGTTAATTGGACGGGTAGTTAACCCCCTCGGACAGCCCATAGATGGTAAAGGCCCGATTAAAACCGAACAGTTTAGAGCCATTGAAAGCCCGGCTCCGGGTGTTATCTATCGTCAACCTGTTGCGGAACCGCTTCAAACCGGCTTAAAATCCATTGACGCAATGGTTCCCATTGGACGGGGCCAGCGGGAATTAATTATCGGCGACCGCCAAACAGGTAAGACAGCCGTTGGAATTGATACCATTATCAACCAAAAAGGTAAAGGCGTTATTTGCGTTTATGTTGCTATCGGTCAAAAAGCATCTACTGTTGCAGGTGTGGTGGAGCGCTTAGAAAAGCATGGTGCCATGGATTATACTATAATCGTTTCTGCGACTGCCAGTGAACCGGCGCCACTTTTATACATTGCTCCTTACTCCGGTTGTGCCATGGGAGAATATTTTATGTACAATGGCGGACACGCACTCTGTATTTATGATGACTTATCCAAACAAGCTACGGCATACCGGGAATTATCCTTACTATTAAGAAGACCTCCCGGACGCGAAGCATACCCGGGTGATGTTTTTTACCTGCACTCTCGTTTGTTAGAACGAGCTGCGAAACTAAACGATGACCAGGGCGGCGGCAGCTTGACTGCGCTGCCGGTAATTGAAACTCAGGCCGGTGACGTATCTGCCTACATTCCTACCAACGTGATTTCTATTACTGACGGTCAGATATTCTTGGAAACAGACTTGTTTAACGCTGGTTTCCGTCCGGCGATTAACGTAGGTTTATCCGTGTCTAGGGTTGGTGGTTCCGCACAGATTAAGGCCATGAAAAAGGTTGCCGGAACTCTACGGCTGGACTTGGCTCAATATAGAGAATTAGCTGCATTTTCTCAGTTCGGTTCTGACTTGGATAAAGCCACCCAGGCAAGATTAGCCCGTGGGGAACGTATTATGGAAGTGCTTAAACAGGGCCAGTATCAACCGATGGAAGTGGAAGAGCAAGTTGTTGTAATCTACACAGCAACCAATGGTTACTTGGATGATGTTGCTGTAGATAATATTTCGAGATATGAAAAAGAGTTTTTACAGTTTATGCGCAGCAACAAAAAGGATATCTTAGAAAAGATCAAGAGTGAAGGTAAGATGTCAGACGAACTGAACGAAGCATTAGTTCAAGCCATCAAAGAATTTAAAGAAATTTTTACTGCGTAAATGTTAGAGACACCTAAACAAAGGTGGTGATATTAAATGGCTGGTATGCGGGATATTAAAAGACGCATTCGTAGTATTACTAACACCCAGCAAATTACAAAGGCTATGAAAATGGTTTCAGCCGCTAAACTACGCAAAGCACAGCAGGCAGTGACGGCGGCAAGGCCATATTCTGATAAATTGGAGGAAGTGTTGGCCCGTTTGGTTGAGGCTTCCAACGAATTAGATTTTGACTTAACGCAAAAGCGTCCGGTTAAACGGATAGGATATGTTCTTATTACGGCTGACGGGGGGCTTTGCGGTGGTTATAACATTAATGTTATTAAACTGGCTCAGCAGTCTATGCAGAAGGAAGAGGTTGAGACTGCTGTTATTGCAGTAGGGCGAAAAGGCCGGGATTTTTTCCGGCGCCGGGAAATTCCCATCGAAGAGGAGTTCATTAACATCGGTGATAACCCCAACTATATTCAAGCCAGAGAACTAGTGAATGTTATAACTAAGCTGTTTTTGGAAGGTACATTTGATGAAATCAAATTGGTCTATACTAAGTTTCTGACAGCCATCAGCCAGACTCCCACGGTTAGTCATCTACTGCCTATTGCACCGGAAGATGAGACGGAAGACGAAGCTGATTTGGATTACTTATTTGAACCCTCCGGCGCTGAGGTATTGAGCACACTTTTACCCAGGTACGTTGAAACACTAGTCTATCGGGCACTGCTGGAGGCTAAAGCCAGTGAGCACGGGGCACGTATGACCGCCATGGATTCTGCGACAACCAACGCAGAAGAAATGATTGATAAGTTGACTTTATCGTTTAACCGGGCGCGTCAAGCAGCAATTACCCGCGAGATTTCAGAAATTGTCGGTGGCGCTGCTGCTTTGGATAAATAGCAATAACTATGAATTATATACAGAATACCCATGAATGGAGGGGAAACGATGAATAAAGGCAAGGTAGTGCAGGTTATCGGGCCTGTAGTAGACGTTCGTTTTGAAGATAAACTGCCCGAACTATATAACGCCGTAAAGATAATGTCAGAGGACCAACCCGATGAATACGCACAAAAGGATGTTGACATAACTATGGAGGCTATGCAGCATCTTGGTAATGACACTGTTCGCTGCGTGGCACTTTCTTCCACAGAAGGGTTGCAGCGAGGCATGATTGCAACAGATGCCGAAGACCCTATTAATGTGCCTGTAGGAAGAAATACCTTGGGAAGAATGTTTAATGTAATTGGTGAAACAATTGATGGCAAGGGTTCTTTTAAAGTTGAGGAAACCCTTCCTATTCACCGTCCAGCTCCGAGATACGAAGATTTGATGCCATCTACGGAAATTTTAGAAACTGGCATTAAGGTGGTCGATTTGTTGGCGCCTTACTCCAAAGGGGGGAAAATAGGACTCTTTGGCGGCGCCGGTGTTGGTAAGACGGTTTTAATTATGGAGCTTATTCGAAATATTGCTTACGAACACGGCGGTTTTTCAGTGTTTGCCGGAGTTGGTGAGCGTACCCGTGAAGGTAATGACCTCTGGCTGGAAATGAATGAATCCGGCGTTATTGATAAGACCGCATTAGTTTTCGGTCAGATGAACGAACCGCCGGGAGCACGTTTGCGAGTGGGCTTAACCGGTTTGACTATGGCCGAATATTTCCGCGACGAAGAAGGACAAGACGTTCTTCTATTTATTGATAACATTTTCCGTTTTACTCAAGCAGGTTCTGAGGTTTCCGCCCTATTGGGACGTATGCCTTCGGCGGTTGGATATCAGCCTACGTTGGCAACCGAAATGGGCCAGCTGCAGGAGCGAATTACATCTACTAAAAAAGGTTCTGTTACTTCTGTGCAGGCAATTTACGTTCCTGCAGATGACTTGACTGACCCGGCACCGGCGACAGCTTTTGCCCACTTGGATGCAACTACCGTGTTGTCCCGTCAGATTTCTGAAAAGGGTATATACCCGGCGGTTGACCCCCTTGACTCCACATCCAGAATTTTAGAACCTGGAGTGCTTGGGCAAGAGCACTACGACGTAGCTCGGGGAGTTCAGGAAGTTCTCCAGCGTTATAAAGAGCTGCAGGATATTATTGCTATCCTTGGTATGGACGAACTGTCTGAAGACGATAAATTAATTGTGGCGAGAGCAAGAAGAATTGAACGTTTCTTATCGCAGCCGTTCTTTGTTGCAGAATCATTTACGGGCATGGAAGGTGTCTATGTACCACTGAAAGAAACTGTCCGCAGCTTTAAGGAAATTATTGATGGTAAACANGATGACTTACCTGAGGAAGCATTTTTGATGGTTGGCACCATAGAGGATGCGGTGAAAAAAGCCGAGCGGTTAGGTTAGAAAGGCGTGGTTTCTATGGCTGACAAGAAAATTGCTGTTGAAGTGGTAACTCCTGAGCGGTCAGTATTAAAACGAGCGGTAAGTTCATTGGTAGTACCGGCCAGCGGAGGTTATTTAGGAGTGCTCTATAATCATGCTCCCTTGGTTACAGGCTTACAGGCCGGTGTAATCAGCATGAAGGATGAAAATGCAGAAGAGACAATGGCCATTAGCGGCGGCTTTATGGAAGTAATTGAAAATAAGGCGACCATAATGGCGGATACGGCTGAAACGACAGATGAAATTGATCTTCAGCGTGCTGAACAAGCTAAGGAGAGGGCCCGGGAACGGTTGAAACAAAAGCCCGAAGGCCTTGATGTAGCCCGAGCTGAATTTGCCATGCGTAGAGCACTGGCCCGAATAGAAGCTGTTACTAAGGATTAAAAAGATTGAACTTTTTCCTCCTCCAACAGATATTACCACCAAAGTGTTGCAGGAAAACTGATCTTTTGCAAGAATAATATTAACAGTTGCTTTTAATTTAAAGCAATTAACCTAGAGGCACGTGCACCACGGCTTATTGCCGTGGTGTTCGTGTGTCTAGGGCTAAATTATTCTTTTATATACATTTCGGCGTCTAATAAAAAAAAGCACATTTATTTCATTGGTACGGGGAAAATAACATTACGCG
>JGI25319J35699_1001185_pt1 | contig 10752 bp, 10 predicted proteins | sample AutmiccommuBRH17_FD_35699 | JGI IMG/M metagenome (IMG submission 35699) | reverse complement strand
CGCGGCGCGTCGGAGCAGCGCGCAAGTTCGCGCATCGGCGGAAGCCGTACGAAACCCTGGCGCAGACGCTGGACGCGGCCACCCTCCTGGTCCACCGCCAACAGCAGGTCTGGCCGCACGGCTCGAATCGATCGGCACAGCTCGTCGACCTGGCGCGAGTGCTCGATATTTCGGGCAAACAGAATGAGCCCGCCGACCTCGGGCTGGCGAAGCAGCTGGCGATCCTCGGCAGTCAACCAGGTACCAGCAATGTCCAGCATCAGTGAACCGTGCATATGCAGAAGGAATCCTTATTCGAGTTCAGCGGCAGCCCAATCGGGACAGGGCGCCTCGTCGATGCGCACCGCACAGTGAGGCGGCACCAATGGGAAGAGTTGCAGCAGGTCGGCATTGCGCATGCGAATGCAACCATGGGAAAGAGGTACGCCCATCGGCTCACAATCGGGGGTGCCGTGAATGTAGATGTAACGGCGGAAGGTATCGACCTGCCCCTGGCGATTGACTCCAGGCTCGCACCCGCTGAGCCAGAGAATCCGGGTCAGGATCCAGTCACGACCGGGAGAAATTCCGTGAAGCTCAGGGGACCATACCTCCCCTGTCCAGCGCCGCCCACGCAACACCGCACCTTGAGGCAAACCGTCACCGAGGCGCGCACGCACCTGATGCAGACCGCGCGGCGTGCAACCGGAACCGTTCAGCTCGCCCGCACCATTGCGTGCCGTAGAGACAGAAAAGCGCAGACGCAACTGGCCCTCGGCGAAGCCGTAGAGCTGCTGATCGGCGATGGAAATATGCAGAAAATCGAGAAATGCCATGGGCGGCTAGCTTAGCCGATCACCCGGCAGGCTTGTAGCTCAAGCCTTNGCCGGAATGGCCACTGCGTTGCGCCGNGCGATCGGTTGCGCCGCCGCCAGCGTGTTGTCATCAATGCCACTGTCNGCGCGCATGCCGGCCGCGAGAAACGGCACCATCATACGCATGACCTGCTCNATCGAGGTTCTGACGCCAAAATCGTTCTCGGAAATAGCGCGCAGNGCCTTGATACCCGACATGCTGAATGCNGCCGCACCAAGCATGAAGTGCACACGCCAGAACAGTTCGATGGGCGGAATGGCCGGCGCCGCNTCATGCACCTTGAGCATGTAGCGACGGAACACCTTGCCGTACATGTCTTCCAGATAGCGGCGCAGGTGGCCCTGGCTCTGACTGAAAGACAAGCCCAGCAGGCGCATGAAGATGGACAGATCATCGCCGCTGCGCGGTTTGACCGCCAAGGCCTGCTCGACGAGGATTTCCAGCAGTTCCTCNAGCGTGTCCTTCTTGTCNGTCAATGCCTCGCGTCGATCCAGTTCACGCTCGAGACTGGCACAGAATGGCCCGAGAAAACGCGAGAACACCGCCTGGATCAGCGCCTTCTTCGAACCGAAATGATAGTTCACTGCCGCGAGGTTGACCCCAGCCTTGCTGGTGATCAGGCGAAGCGAGGTTTCGGCGAAGCCTTTTTCCGCGAACAGCTGTTCCGCTGCATCAAGAATGCGCTCAACTGTTTCCGACTGCGCCATGCCCCCTCCGAAAGACAAACAACTGTTTGAAACTTACGTTTCACCGACCGGCAAGTCAACCACGAAACGCCTTGTGGCACTAGCGTCATTGTCGCAGACAGACCACGGAGCACGCCGGATGTGCTTTCAAAACCATCATAATCATTCGTTGCCAAGGCCGGATCACTGTATATAATCCCAGTCACTGTATAAAAGAACAGAGACCGACATGATCAAGCTGACGCCTCGCCAGACGGAAATCCTCGCGTTCATCAAGCGCTGCCTGGAAGACAATGGGTATCCACCCACTCGCGCAGAGATCGCTCAGGAACTCGGCTTCAAGTCACCCAACGCTGCCGAAGAACATCTCAAGGCACTTGCCCGCAAGGGCGCTATCGAGATGACGCCCGGGGCGTCTCGCGGGATACGTATTCCGGACTTCGAACCCGCCGCATCCGAAAATGGCCTGCCGATCATCGGCCGCGTTGCTGCCGGCGCGCCGATTCTGGCGCAGCAACATGTCGAAGAATCCTGCCAGATCAGCCCCGCGTTTTTCCATCCGCGCGCCGATTATCTGCTGCGTGTCCACGGCATGAGCATGAAGGACGTCGGCATTTTCGATGGCGACCTGCTGGCCGTGCACACCACCCGCGAGGCCCGCAACGGCCAGATCGTGGTTGCTCGTGTCGGTGACGAAGTCACGGTGAAGCGTTTCAAGCGTGACGGAAAGAAGGTTTGGCTGTTGGCTGAAAACCCCGAGTTCGCGCCCATCGAGGTCGACCTCGAACAGCAGGAACTGGTGATAGAAGGCTTGAGTGTCGGCGTCATCCGCCGCTAAGGAGAAGGTTCATGCAGTACCAGACCAGCACTTCCCGGCCCCAACTTTCGTTGTTCGACGGCGTCATTGCGCAAAGCCTGGCACCGTTTGGCAACCTGAAACCACGCAACAAACCCGAGCAGGACAAGGAATATCTGAGCGAGTTGAGCCTGAGTGGCAGCAGCGAGCACTGCCACCTGCTGCTTGCCCCGATCCTGCGTGAACTCGGCGATGCAGCGGACAGCCGCTGGCTGACGCTGATTGCCCCGCCTGCTTTCCTCTCGCAGAACTGGCTGCGCAAGTGCGGTCTGAATCGCGAACGCATCATCCTGCTGCAGCCACGCGACGCCGAGGGCGCGATGGAACTCGCCTGCAAAGCCCTGGCCTCGGGGTGCAGCCATACCGTGGTCAGCTGGTTTGATCAGCTCGATGGTGCAACACGTAGCAAACTATGCGCAGCCGCCAGCCTGGGCGCAGCTCAGAGTCTGAATATTCGTCTCGGATGTTGAACCGCACGGCACAGGGACGTGCTGAAAATCGCGGATGGAATCCTGAAGCTATAACGCTCGAGCACTAGCTCACTCAGTGCAGAACACGCGGCTCTTCATCGTCNCGCTCGAAATCCCCTTCCGACATGCGACCGGCCATCTGAACGCCGACATTGAACATCGCCTTGGCAATCTCGACGTGCTGCCCCTGTAGAAATAGCTTGGCGTCTTCCGAAAAATTCAGCGTGACCAACACCTCTTCGTCCTCGGCACGACGAAGCACGATGCGCCCGTCAGGTAGCTCGACGATTTCCAGAAAAGATGTAGGCATGGATCAGCTCCGCGTGAAAGGCGTCCATTGTAGCAGCCGACCAGCCTCAGGACAGCCTTTGCAGGCCTCAAGCTCCTTTCGCTAGCAACACCCCGATAGGTAGCAGCATCATGCAGCCGTGCGTTGCCNGACCAACAAAACGATGCGGCTATGGATACCGACACGTAGCATGCACAAAAAAAGCGCGCGCGCCGGCGCTCGATAAGGATTNTGTATGACNACCCGCACCTTGCTGCTTACCGCCTTGGCCATGCTTGCATTTGCCGGCAACTCGATCCTATGCCGTATCGCCTTGCGGGACACCGCTATTGACCCGGCCAGCTTCACCGGTCTCCGTATACTGGCCGGAGCGCTCACGCTCTGGCTACTGTTGCGAATCGGCACGCCGAGACAATCGCAGGGCGGAGATTGGTTCAGCGCCTTGGCGCTGTTCGTCTACGCCGCTAGTTTTTCCTACGCCTATATCAACCTGGATGCCGGAGCCGGCGCCCTGCTGCTGTTCGGCGCGGTGCAGTTGAGCATGCTTGCTTGGGGATTGCTGCGGGGCGAGCGCTTTAGCGCTTGGCAGATTGTCGGCTTGCTGTTGGCATTGAGCGGATTGCTGATTCTGCTGCTGCCGGGAAGCAGCGCGCCGGCATTGGACGGCGCACTGCTCATGCTGCTGTCCGGTGTCGCCTGGGGCATCTATTCGCTGCGTGGACGGGGCGCGAGCAATCCCCTTGCAGCAACTGCGGGGAATTTCATCAAGGCCGTGCCGCTGGCCGCAGTGCTTTGTCTGGTGACGCTTGGCCAGCAGCAATGGGATGCGCCAGGAATCGTGTACGCCCTGCTCTCCGGGGCGCTGACCTCTGGCGTCGGCTACGCCATCTGGTACGCGGCGCTGCCTGGTCTTGCGGCAATACAGGCGGCAAGCGTCCAGCTCAGCGTTCCGCTACTCACAGCCATCGCCGGGGCTGTGCTGCTGGGTGAAGCGTTGACAGCAACGCTGATCATCTCAGGCGCGGCGATTCTCGGCGGCATCGCCATGGTCCTGAGCATCGGGCACCGCGGCTGACGCCACGGTCCCGAGTGTCACCATTCGGTCAGCGACTCACGAAAACGTAATGCCAGGCCCTTNAGGTTCTGTCGCCAGGCTTCCAGCTCGACGCGCGACAGCGGTGGCACATCGTCCTCGACACTGACTGCCTCGATCAACGGCTGGCGCGGATCAGTCTTGGCCTTGGCAGGAGCGCGTGGCGGCTGGAGCAGCTGCTTGTAGGCGGTAAGCAACTGCCCGAGCCAGGTGCTTGGCTGCTCCGACAATTCCAGCAATTCGGCGAGTTCCGGGCTCGGCGCAGCCTCGAGCACGCTGCGGGTCAGAAATGCCTCGACGACAGGCGCATCCGCACCGGGCGATCGGTAGTAACCGGCGATCTCATGGCACAGTCCAAGCAAGGCGCCGTAAAGGTGGAACAGGCAAGCCTCACGTTCGGCCTGAATCAAACCTTGAGAATTCATCGAGGCAGATTCTTCGGCCTTGCGCCAGCTTTCCAGTGACAAACCGGCGAAGAATATCTTCTGGTTGGTACGTGTGTAGAGCTCGTGAGCCATGGCGTGCTCTCCGAAAGAAGATGGACAGAGAATGGACCTTCACAGGTTGCCGCACCAGATCGGCTGAAGAAGTGTCAGCCGATCTGAAGAACACACTCGGTGCAGCCGGTCTGCTGAGCGGTCGATCGCAAAGAAATCAGCGTTTGTCTTCGACCTTCCACTTGCCGCCGTCGTAGAACGCCTTCCAGCCGGTCGGCTTACCGTCCACTTCGGTCTGCACGTACTGCTCCTTGGTCTTGCGGCTGAAGCGGATAACCGCGAAGCGGCCTTCCGGATCCTTCTGCGGCGCATCGAGCAGGAAGTGGTACTTGGGATCGATCTCGTCCTTGTGCGGGATCAGCTCACGCACCAGCGGCGCGCGGGTTTCGCGATTCTTCGGGAACTGACTGGCAGCCAGGAACAGGCCGGAAGCGCCATCGCGCAGTACGTAGGTGTCGTCGACCTTGTCGCACTTGAGCTCGGGCATCTTCACCGCATCCATCTTCGGTGGCGCGGCTTCGCCATTTTTCAGCAGCTTGCGGGTGTTCTTGCATTCGGCGTTGGTACAACCGAAGAACTTGCCGAAGCGACCGGTCTTGAGCTGCATTTCGCTGCCGCACTTGTCGCATTCCAGGCTCGGGCCTTCATAGCCCTTGATGCGGTACTGGCCTTTCTCGATCTCATAACCCGAGCAATCCGGGTTGTTGCCGCAGATATGCAGCTTCTGCGTCTCGTCGAGCAGATAGGCATCCATCGCGGTACTGCAGATCGGGCAGCGGTGCTTGCCAAGCAGCACGCGAGACTCGGACTCGCCCTCGTCATCGGCAGCGATCTCGTCGCCCGGAACCAGGTTGACNGTGGACTTGCAGCGCTCCTTCGGCGGCAGGCTGTAGCCGGAGCAACCGAGGAACACGCCGGTGGAAGCGGTACGGATCATCATCGGCCGACCGCAGACCTTGCACGGGATATCGGTCACGGTCGGCTGATTGGCACGCATGCCGTTCTCGCTGGCCTCGGCAACCTCGAGCTTCTTGCGGAAGTCACCGTAGAATTCGTCCAGTACGTGCTTCCAGTCGCGCTCACCCTGGGCGACGTCGTCCAGATGCTCTTCCATGCCGGCGGTGAAACCGTAGTCCATCAGATTGTTGAAGCTCTCGGACAGGCGCTCGGTGACGATGTCGCCCATCTTCTCCGAATAGAAACGGCGGTTGTGCAGCGAGACGTAGCCGCGGTCCTGGATGGTCGAGATAATCGCGGCGTAGGTGGACGGCCGGCCGATACCGCGCTTCTCCATCTCCTTGACCAAGCTGGCTTCGGAGTAGCGCGCTGGCGGCTTGGTGAAGTGCTGGCTCGGGTCGAGCTTGAGCAGCTTCATGTCGTCGCCCTTGTTCATCTCCGGCAACACGTCATCCTCACCGGCCTTGCTCTGCTGCGGCATGACCTTGGTGTAACCGTCAAACTTCAGGATGCGGCCCTTGGCGCGCAGTTCGAAATTGCCGGCAGCGACGGTCACGCTGGTGGACAGGTACTGTGCCGGCGGCATCTGGCAGGCTACGAACTGGCGCCAGATCAGCTCGTACAGACGCTCGGCATCGCGTTCCATGCCCGAAAGCTGGGTCGGGCGCAGGTTGACGTCGGACGGGCGAATCGCCTCGTGCGCTTCCTGCGCGCCTTCTTTGCTCGAATAGACATTCGGTTTTTCCGGCAGGTACTTGTCGCCGAACTCGCTCTCGATGAAACCGCGCACCATACNGATCGCGTCAGCGGAAAGGTTGGTCGAGTCGGTACGCATGTAGGTGATGTAACCGGCTTCGTACAGGCGCTGAGCCATCATCATGGTCTTCTTCACACCGAAGCCGAGGCGATTGCTCGCCGCCTGCTGCAGGGTCGAAGTGATGAAGGGGGCCGAGGGCTTGCTGCTCGTCGGCTTATCTTCGCGCTTGCTGACGCTGTACTGCGCGCCCTTGAGTTTCTCCAGTGCAGCGGTGGCTTGGGCTTCGTTCAGCGGCTTGAAGGCTTCGCCGTTCTCACGCGCGACCTCGAAACGCACCTTGGCCTGCTGCGCATTCGCCAGGTCCGCGTGAACTTCCCAGTATTCTTCCGGAACGAAGGCGCGAATCTCACGCTCGCGCTCGACCACCAGCTTCACCGCTACCGATTGCACTCGGCCGGCGGAAAGCCCGCGGGCGATCTTCGCCCAGAGCAGCGGCGACACCATGTAGCCAACCACCCGATCGAGGAAACGACGCGCCTGCTGTGCGTTGACCCGGTTCAGATCGAGTTCGCCAGGCTTGGAGAAAGCCTCCTGAATCGCCTTCTTGGTGATCTCGTTGAACACCACGCGCTTGTAACGGCTGTCGTCGCCGCCAATCGACTCGCGCAGGTGCCAGGCGATGGCCTCCCCCTCTCTATCCAAGTCGGTCGCGAGATAGATGGTGTCGGCTTCCTTGGCCAGACGGCGCAGTTCCTCGATGACCTTTTCCTTGCCGGGCAGGATCTCGTACTTGGCCTTCCAGCCGTGCTCCGGGTCGACCCCCATGCGGGTGATGAGTTGACGCTTGGCCTTCTCCTTCGGCGACAGCGCAGGCGCTTCGGCGGCCGCAGCCTTGCCGCGCTTGACCGGCTCCTTGTTGGCAGAGCCGCTGGTAGGAAGGTCGCGGATATGGCCGATACTCGACTTCACCACGTACTGGTTGCCCAAATACTTGTTGATTGTCTTGGCCTTGGCCGGTGATTCCACGATGACCAGCGATTTACCCATGGAGAGGAGAGTTCCTGAATCTAGAGGTGAACAGAGGCAGCGCCTCCGACAGTTTGAATACCCGCACCGGCGCTAAACGGCAAGGCATCAGCGTACGTTAGTGCGCGTTTTGCGAACGGGCCGACCTGACAGAAAAATCGCCCTGCCCGGCTCCGCCTNGTGCGAATCAGAGCAGCCGTNCGATGCCATCCAGCGAACAGCAANGTTTAAGCTCTGTCTGAAAAGCACCGCTATATATAGTGGCGATGGAGGTGAGGTCAAGCGCGGACCTNGTGGCCGCTNGCCAGCTCAACCTTCGAAAACGCTCGTTTCGGCTTCGATCAATGCGAAACGCGGGACCGTTTCGCCGTTGACTTCGACAGTCTCGATGAACATCGACAACGGGCGCACCCAGAGTCCACGTTCCCCATACAGCGCCTGGTAGAACACCACCGACTCCTCGGTCTCGGAGTGCCGCGCAACAGCGAACACGCGATATTCCGGCCCCTTGTAATGGCGATAACGCCCCGGCTGCAACTGCATGCCTACCTCCACACAAATACAAAAAAGAAAAACCGGGGCACCAGGCCCCGGCTTCCATGCACCGGCTGACAATCATATTCCCGCTCAGTCGCGAGATTGGCTGTCAGCCTAGCGCAGTCATTTGCATCTGTCTGTTAGACGCGTTCGAAGACCGTACTGATCCCCTGGCCCAGACCGATACACATGGTGGCGATACCAATCGTACCGTTGTTCTGCTTCATCACGTTCAGCAGGGTGCCGGAGATACGCGCACCGGAGCAGCCGAACGGGTGACCCAGGGCGATCGCGCCGCCGTGCAGGTTGACCTTCTCTTCCATCTTGTCGAGCAGCTTGAGGTCCTTGAGCACCGGCAGTGCCTGTGCAGCGAAGGCTTCGTTCAGCTCGACGTGGCTGATGTCGTCCATGGTCAGACCGGCGCGCTTGAGCACCTTCTGGGTGGACGGCACCGGGCCGTAACCCATGATTGCCGGGTCGACACCAGCCAGTGCCATGGCGCGAACCACGGCCAACGGCTGGATGCCGAGATCCTTGGCGCGCTGGGCGGACATGACGATCATGCAGGACGCGCCGTCGGTGATCTGCGAGGAAGTACCTGCAGTCACGGTGCCGCCCTTCGGNTTGAACGCAGGCTTCAGCGCAGCCAGGCTTTCCAGGGTGGTGTCCGGACGGATGGTTTCGTCGTAATCGAAGACCTTGAGGAAGCCGTCCTCGTCATAGCCTTCCATCGGGATGATTTCATCCTTGAAGTTGCCTTCCAGCGTGGCCTTGTGCGCCAGGCGGTGCGAACGCTCACCAAAGGCATCCTGCTGCTCGCGGGTGATGCCGTGCATCTTGCCGAGCATTTCGGCAGTCAGGCCCATCATGCCGGACGCCTTGGCGGCGTACAGCGACAGCTGCGGGTTCGGGTCGACGCCGTGCATCATGCTGACGTGGCCCATGTGCTCCACACCACCGATGACGAACACGTCACCGTTGTTGGTCTGGATGGCCTGCACGGCAGTGTGCAGGGCGCTCATGGACGAACCGCAGAGGCGGCTCACGGTCTGGCCGGCGCTGGTGTGCGGGATACGCGTCATCAGCGAAGCCATGCGGGCGATGTTCCAGCCCTGCTCGAGGGTCTGGTTCACGCAGCCCCAGATCACGTCCTCGACTTCGGCCGGGTCGATCTTCGGGTTGCGCGCCAGCACGCCGTCGATCAGGTGTGCGGACATGGTTTCAGCGCGGGTATTACGGTGCATGCCGCCCTTGGAGCGCCCCATCGGGGTGCGACCGAAGTCGACGATGACTGCATCTCTTGGATTCAGGCTCATGAATTCTCTCTCCCTCGATTAACCGTAGAAGCGCTGGCCGTTGGCAGCCATCTCGCGCAGCTTCGCGGTCGGGTGGTACAGCGGGCCCAGGTCGGCGTACTTGTCGGCCATCGCGACGAACTCGGCGACGCCGATCGAATCGATGTAGCGCAGCGCACCACCACGGAAGGGTGGGAAGCCAATGCCATAGATCAGGCCCATGTCGGCTTCGGCAGCGGTCTCGACGATGCCGTCTTCCAGGCAGCGCACGGTTTCCAGGCACAGCGGGATCATCATGTAGTTGATGATGTCCTCGTCGGACAGCTCGCGAGTCTCGGCAACGATGGGCTTGAGCAGCTCGTAGGCCTGGGCATCGACGACCTTCTTCGGCTTGCCCTTCTTGTCCATCTCATAGGCGTAGAAGCCCTTGCCATTCTTCTGGCCGAGGCGGTTGGCCTCGTACATGACGTCGACAGCCGTGCGGGTGTCGTCCTTCATGCGATCCGGGAAGCCTTCAGCCATCACGTCACGGCCGTGGTGGCCGGTGTCCATGCCGACGACGTCCATCAGATAGGCCGGGCCCATCGGCCAGCCGAACTTCTCCATCACCTTGTCGGCGCGAACGAAGTCGACACCGTGGGCGATGGCGCGGGCGAAGCCGCCGAAGTACGGGAACAGCACGCGGTTGACCAGGAAGCCCGGGCAATCGTTGACCACGACCGGGCTCTTGCCCATTTTCTTGGCGTAGGCAACGGTGGTAGCGATAGCCACTTCGCTGGTCTTCTCGCCACGGATCACTTCCACCAGCGGCATCATGTGCACCGGGTTGAAGAAGTGCATGCCGCAGAAGTTTTCCGGACGCTTGAGCGCCTGGGCCAGGTAGTTGATGGAGATCGTCGAGGTGTTGGAGGCGATGATCGCGTCTTCGCGAACGTGCCCTTCCACCTCGGCCAGCACGGCGTGCTTGACCTTCGGGTTCTCGACTACCGCTTCGACGACGATGTCGACGTTGCCGAAATCACCATAGGACATGGTCGGACGGATCGCGTTGAGCGCCTGAGCCATCTTGTCGGCAGTCAGACGGCCTTTCTCGACACGCTTGCCGAGCAGCTTGGAGGCCTCGTCCAGGCCCATCTGGATCCCCTCTTCACGGATATCCTTCATCAGGATCGGGGTGCCCTTGACGGCCGACTGGTAGGCGATGCCGCCGCCCATGATGCCAGCGCCGAGTACGGCAGCCAGTTTCACGTCGCGCGCCTGCTTGTCGTAGGCCTTGGCCTTCTTCTTCAGTTCCTGATCGCTGAGGAACAGGCCGACCAGGCTCTGTGCAACCGAGGTCTTGGCCAGTTTGACGAAGCCGGCGGCCTCGACTTCGATGGCCTTGTCACGGGTGAAGTTGGCGGCTTTCTGGATGGTCTTGATGGCTTCGACCGG
>JGI25319J35699_1001183_pt1 | contig 10763 bp, 11 predicted proteins | sample AutmiccommuBRH17_FD_35699 | JGI IMG/M metagenome (IMG submission 35699) | reverse complement strand
TCCTATGTGATAGGCATTGCATTTGTGCAAATGATAGTGGCAGGGGTTATGGCCGGAATGAAAGCAGGATTGTACTATCCAACCTGGCCGGATATGAATGGGGAATTTGTTCCCGGCGTTTTGTCGAATTCAACAAATTGGGATTGGCACAATATGATTAATTACGACTCCTATTTATTTGCACCGGCATTAATTCAGTTTACGCACAGAATGTTGGCTTATATATTGGCGGCTGCAACAATTTATCTATTTTTTAAATTAAGAAATGTGGTAGAAGAAGCTTCTAAAAAATGGCTAAACAGCACTTTAATATTGGTTTGGGTTCAAATTGCGTTGGGAATTTTGACTGTTTTAAATGTTGAAGGTAAAATTCCGCTGTTTTTTGGCGTAAGCCACCAATTGATAGGTTTACTTTATTTTATGGGTTTGTTATTTTTGTACGACTCTTTAAGAAAACAAAAGTCATAAAAAAAGCTTCAGTAGTCTGAAGCTTTTAGTTTCTTAAAAGAAAAAAGTGTTACTCAGCAGCTGGAGTTTCTTCAACTGTAACAGCTACAGTATCAACAGCTACTTCAACTTCTACAGCTGGAGCTTCTTCTTCTACAGTTACTTCAACTGCAGGTACTTCTTCTTTAGGTGTTTCTTTACAAGAAACAGCAAAAACGCTTACAAAAAGTGCAATTGCTATAAAAAATTTAAATTGTTTCATTTTTTGATATGATTTTATTGTTGGTGCAAATTAACAACAAATTTATTAATTATAAAAAAAAATATTATTTATTTTCATCAAATGCCTTAATTTCTTCAATTTCAGTAATTTTAGTGGCTTTATATAAAGCGCCTCCGCCAATGCCAGCAATCTTTTTTGCAATATCTTCCTTGCTTATTTTATTTTCATCATAAGTGAATTGTCCTACTTTGTCCTCAAAACTAACTTTTGAGTAGGTAACGCCTTCAGTTTTTGATAATTTAGACTCAATTGTTTTGGCACAGCCAATTTCACAAGTCATTCCTTCAATCTCAACTTCGATGGTTTTATAATTGGCGGCAACTTCTTGTTTTTCTATGCTTGTTTTATCATTGGTAAGCTCTTTTTTGGCATCATTGCAGGAAAATAAAAAAAAAGCAAATGCTAAAATTGAAAATAAAGTTTTCATAACTGTTTCTTGTTAAAAGGTTTCGCAAAGTTAAAACTAATAAATTTAAATCCGAATAATTATGCGATTTTTGCATTTTATTTTGAATGGAAAACAAAAAATTACGCTGGATTTATTTAATTGTGCTTTCATTAATTTGGGGAAGTTCCTTTATTTTGATGAAAAAAGCTTTAATTGGATTAACACCAATCCAAGTTGGGGCATTAAGAATTTTAATCACCGCAGTTTTTTTGTTGCTCATCGGATTTAACCGATTGCTTAAAATTGAAAAGAGACATTGGAAATATTTAATCCTAAATGCCTTATTGGGTTCTTTTTTCCCTGTATTTTTATTTTCTTTTGCGCTTCAAAAAATCGATAGTTCAATTGCTTCCATTTTAAACGCTTTAACGCCCTTAAATACCTTGCTTTTTGGCGCGATGGTATTTGGGTTTGCATTTAGAAGAAGACAGCTTACAGGGGTGTTAATTGGGTTTATAGGAACGGCAATGCTCATTTTGGAGGGCGCGCAAATTCATCAAGAGCAGGAATATTTGTATATGGGATTTGTGATCATCGCTTCTGTTGGCTATGCATTTAATGTAAATCTCATCAAAAAATATTTACACGATCTGGATGCTTTGAGTATCACCGTTGGAATTTTTGCGGTTTTAATTGTTCCTGCACTGATGGTTTTGTGGATTTCTGGCTTTTTTCAATCGGTCGAAATAAATTCCGTTACTACAACTTCATTGGTTTATGTTTCAATATTGGCGATTGTTGGCACCGGAATCGCAACCATTATGTTTAACCGATTGATCCAATTGTCAACACCGGTATTTTCATCTTCTGTCACTTATTTAATTCCTGTTGTGGCCATCACTTGGGGAATTTTAGATGGCGAGAAAATTTCATTTCTGCAATTCTTTTCGGGTTTGGTAATTTTGGTTGGCGTTTATCTGGCAAATAAGGCCAAATAAAAAACGACTCAATTTCTCGAGCCGTTTTAAATAATTGTTATTAAATATTGATTTATTTATAGAAAATCACTTTCCGAAACGCCTTCATTTACTTTAGCGCCTATTAATTTAAATTCAACTTTTTGAGGTCCTAAACTTCCTGTTTTCGTGCCTGGAAACTTAATTCCGTTAAATTCTTGGTAATTGCTGAAAGTTGCTTCCTGATTTTGGGTTTGGCCTTGCATGGTGATTACTTGCAATTCCTTAACTTTTAATCCGCTTGCAACATCAAAATAAACTGAAGATGAAACAATTTCGCCTTTGGTTGAAATAACGTAAGCATCTTTGCCGTCAATATTTTCAATACCTGTTAGTTTAGAATTTTCGTTGTTTAACAATCCCATTTCTAAAAATGTTCCGATGGTATAAGTCATTTCAGCGGCCATTGGCGCTGGTAATGGTTGTTTGTTCATAAACACGCCATCTTTAGTCATCACAATTTTTGCCAATACATTTCCGCCCATACTGGTTTCATTGGCATATTTTTCTGATGTTCTTTTTTCGGTGGTTACAATCACGCTTCCCATTGCGCTAGCTTCATAGGTGACCAAAGTGCTTTTTAACGCTTTCACTTTAGCGGCACCGCCGATAGCATTAAAGAATTTGTCTAAAACAGTTATTTTGGTAACTCCGGCAGGAATTGGTTTAGATGATTCTTTCGCTTTTGCAGCTGCTTTTAAAATAGACTCTTCAGTTGGTTTAAAAACTACTTCATAAGTTTTAGCATTTGTAATTAAATTTTTAGTAAAATTTTGAATATCCTTAACAGTTATATTATTAACAATTTTTTCAAAATTTTCAGGGGCATTCATATTATAGTCCTCACGGTAGAAATTTGTTAACAAGCTCATATCGTAATCATTATAATTTTTATGATCTTCTCTTTCTTTTTTATAATTAGTTAAAGTTTTATCAAGATCTACTTGCTGAATATCTCCATTTGCTATTTTGTTAATTTCATTGTGAACGATACCAATTAGTTTTTCAACCTTGTCTGGATCACAATCAAAAGATACAGAAACAGTGGCTTCATACAAAGGTCTTTTTGATAGTCCGCTTCTGGTCGAAGCACCGTAAGTTCCCCCTTCTTCTTCTCTAAGTGTTTCAGTATATCTTAACTGTAAAATATCACCTAAAGTTTTTGCAAGCATATTGTTTTTTAAGGAATATTTCATCTCGTTTTTATACGAAATTCGAACTGAGCTTTTTGGATCTTCCATTTTAAGAAAAATATCTTTATCTATAGTATTTGAAACCCAGTTTGCAGAATTGTTTTTCCACATTTCCATTTTATTAGATGTTTCAATACTCGCAATATACTTTTCCAATAATGGTTTTAAATTTTCTTTATCAACGTCTCCAACAATAAAAAATTCAAAATCTGCTGCGTTTTCAAATCTTTCTAAATAAATTGCTTTGGATTTTTCAAATGACATTTCATCTACCAAATCTTGATTAAAAATACGTTCAGTTGGATGGTTTTTACCGTAAAGTGTAGTTGTTAAACTATCGTTCATTTTTTCACCAATATTTTCACTTCTTCTAATCAAATAGTTTTTAACATTTTCCATTAAAACTTTATAAGCATTTTCTTCAAAACGAGGTTTTTCAAATGTTAAATAAACCATTTGAAGCATTGTTTCAACATCTTTTGTTGATGAAGAACCTGATACACCTTCAGATAAAGAAGAGATATTAACGACTGTAGATGCCGTTTTACCGGCAAGTACTTTAGGTAAATCTGTTCTTGAAAAATCGCCTAAACCAGAAAACTGAGCTACACCTGTTGTAAGAGCGGCAGATGCTAATAAGGAATTATCTAGTAAGGACATTCCTCCATAACTCGTAGCGCTTAATTTTACTTCATTTTTATTTTTGTTAGCAAATTTATAGTGCACTTTAATACCATTACTTAATGTAAAAGTAGTTGCCCCAATTTTTTTATTATAGTCTTCTGAAACTATTTTCCCTTCATTTATAGTTACATCAGAAATTAATGTTTTTCCACTAAAAGAATCTTTATAAGCAGTTATTGAGTTGTCATTTTCTACATCATTAATAATTGCTAAAGCCCCTTCTTTAGTTAAATTATTATTTCCTTTCACACCTGTTACAATAATAGCTCTATTGTTTTTAGTGTATAATTGTTTCAATATATTGTTAACTTCATCTATGTTAAGAGTATCAAAAATATTTTTAGCAAGATTATACTCTCCAACAAGATCTGTCATTGTTTCATTCTCAAGGTAATTTTGCTGAATTATTCCAATAATCCTTCTGTGAGAAATATCGTTTATTTTAGCGATTTGAGTTTCGTATCTATTCTTAACTTCAACAATTGTTCTAGTTATTTCTGCTTCTGTAAAACCAAATTTAACTGCTCTAATTAATTCTGTTAACGCTTCTTTAAAAGCATCTTGTTGTTGGTTTGGCTTAGGATATACTGTAAGACTAATTTGTTTTTTTGTTCTCACAAAATCTCCATAATTAAATCGTGCTGCCATAAAAGGAGCGTCTGGATTTTCAGTTTTTTCACTAATTCTAGCCGATAGCATAGAAACTACCAAATTATTAATTAATGATTCTTTTAAATCTTTAACAGTTTGATCTGCCAATGATCTTGGATGATTGATACTAAATGAAATATTTGAAGTAGTTATTTCTTCATCCATAGCAACCGTAAATAACATTTCTTCATTATCAGGAATTTCAACTAAAAAACGCTCTTTTGGATTTTGTACAGCTGGAATATCTGAAAATTGTTTGATAATTTTTTGCTCAATCTCATCTACATCAATATCTCCAACTACCGCAATGGCTTGTAAATCAGTTCTATACCAATCATGGTAGAAATCTCTTAATGCTTTATATTCAAAACTTTCTACTATATTCATTAAACCAATTGGTAAACGGTTAGAATATTTAGAATTTCCAAACATAACTGGAAGTGATTGTTCTAAAACTCTCATTTGACCATTTTGTCTTGTTCTCCACTCCTCTTTAATAACACCTCTTTCAGCATCAATTTCTTCGTCGGTTAGCGATAGATAATTAGACCAATCCTTTAAAACCAATAACGCCGTGTCTACTAAACCATCTTTTGTAGGGATGTTGTCTAAATTATAGACAGTTTCATCAAAAGATGTATAAGCATTAATATCTTTTCCGAATACTGCACCGTGTTTTTGAAAGGTATTTAAAATCCCTTTTCCAGCAAAGTTTTTTGTTCCGTTAAATGCCATATGTTCTAAAAAATGAGCTAAACCTCGTTGGTCGTCATTTTCTAATACAGATCCTACATTTTGAATTATATAATAACTGGCTACATTTTTTGTGACATCTGTGTTATAAATATAATATGTCATTCCATTTTTTAGTACTCCTTTTTTAATTTTTTGATTAACAGGTAATGGCTCTTCTAAATTTATTTTTTGGGCGAATAGGCTAACGCTTAAAAAAAGCGCTAAAGAGCTTAAATAGATCATTTTTCTCATAGGTATTACTAGTTTAATTAAATTAATATGGCGTATAGGACGCGTTTGTTGTTTAGGTGTTACAATTTTGTAGCGGAAATAGCGAATTCATTTTGTGGTTATTTCATAGCAAAAACGAATTCAAAGCTACTTATTTTTTTTGGGAAAGTCAACACCGTTTCCTGAATTAACTGAATCTTAAGTATTCCAATTCTACGAAGCTTAAAATGAGCAATTTATTTGAAGTAAATTTGTTTTGCAGAAATAAGAAAAAAGACATATATTTGCACCCGCCTAAGTAGAAAAGGCAACCAATTTAATTAATAAAGCGAATAAAAACAAAGCTTATGTACGCAATTGTAGAGATAGCAGGGCAGCAGTTTAAAGTAGCAAAAGACCAAAAAGTTTACGTACACCGTTTACAAGAAGAAGAAGGAGCAAGTGTTTCTTTCGATAAAGTGCTTCTTGTTGGCGATAATGGTACAATAACAGTTGGCGCCCCAGCTATAGAAGGAGCCGAAGTAACGGCCAAAATTTTAGGTCACCTTCAAGGTGATAAAGTAATCGTTTTCAAAAAGAAACGTAGAAAAGGATTCAGAAAAAAGAATGGCCATCGCCAAGCTTTAACTGAAATTCAAGTTGAAGGAATTTTTGCCAGTGGCGCCACAAAAAAAGCTGTTGCAAAAAAAGAAACTCCTAAAGCTAAAGTTGAAGCAGTAAAAGAAACTGCATCTGTTGATTTAGAATCAATGACTGTTGCTGAATTAAAAGCTTTGGCTAAAGAAAAAGGTATGGAAGGATACACTTCTTTGAAAAAAGCAGAATTAATTGAAGCATTAACTAAATAAGAACCAAAATTTTAAAACCATAAGGTCATGGCACATAAAAAAGGAGTAGGTAGTTCGAAGAACGGTAGGGAATCGGAATCGAAACGACTAGGCGTAAAAATATTTGGTGGACAAGCTGCAATTGCAGGTAACATTATTGTTCGTCAAAGAGGAACTCAACACCATCCTGGTGATAACGTATATATGGGAAAAGACCATACTTTGCACGCTAGAGTGGACGGTTTGGTGAAATTCTCAAAAAGAAAAGACAATAAATCATTTGTTTCTATCGATCCAATCGAAGCATAACATTTAGATTTTAGCTATTTTAAAAGTCCAAACTTTAAAGTTTGGGCTTTTTTTTATGCGCTATTTACTACATTTGCGCTGATGTACTTTTTATACAACATACTTATTTTGTTTGCCGAATTTGTCTTAAAAATAACGGCACTTTTCAATAAAAAAATCAAACTTTTTATTGATGGAAGAAAACAAACATTTTTTAAATTGCAACAGGCAATTGTAGAATCTGATGAAGTTATTTGGATCCATTGCGCTTCTTTGGGCGAATTTGAGCAAGGAAGGCCCATTATTGAAAAGCTAAAACTAAAATTTCCAAACAGAAAAGTGGTGCTGACTTTCTTTTCGCCATCAGGTTATGAATTTCGTAAAAATTATGAATATGCCGATGTGGTTTGTTATTTGCCTTTAGATTCGGCCCAAAACGCAAAAAATTTTCTTGATATTGTTCACCCAAAATTGGCCATTTTTGTGAAATATGAATTTTGGCCAAACCTGTTGAAAGAACTTAACTTTAGAAATATCGAAACTTTGCTGATTTCCGGGATATTTAGGGAAAATCAGTTGTTTTTTAAATCATATGGCGGTTGGATGCGGAAATCGCTGACTGCTTTTTCTCATTTTTTTGTGCAGGATGAAAACTCCAAACAATTGCTGAACAGCATCAATTTCAACAATGTTACCGTCAGCGGCGATACGCGTTTCGACCGTGTTTTTGAAATTACCCAACAAAACAACAAGCTTCCGTTTATAGAGGAATTTATAAATGATAAATACACGGTAGTTGCAGGAAGTACATGGAAAGAAGATGAAACGATGTTGGTGGATTATATCAATAACAAGGCTTCAGAAAATGAAAAATTTATTATTGCGCCACACAATATCAACCCAAAAGATATTGCAGATTTAAAGAACAGCATTTCAAAAAAAGTGGTGTTGTTTTCAGAAAAGGCCGATAACAATCTTTCTCACTTTCAGGTTTTTATTATTGATACCGTTGGAATTCTGACCAAGATTTACAGTGAAGCCGATGTGGCTTATGTGGGGGGTGGATTCACAAAAACCGGTGTTCACAATGTTTTGGAACCGGCAACTTTTGGCATTCCAATACTTATTGGCCCAAATTATCATAAATTTAATGAAGCAATTGATTTGGTGAAAAATAAGGCTTGCTTTGTGATTGATGATTCTAAAGAATTATCTTTGCATTTAGACAAATTTTATCAGTCAGATGAATTGAGACTGAAAACAGGCAAAATCGCAAAAAAACAAGTTGTTGATAAAACGGGGGCAACGGCAAAAATTTTAGAATTTATAGAAAAATGAGAGAAAAACTAGAAAAATATTATTCGTTTGTTTTTGAAAAGGAATTGATAGATGAAATTGTTCAGGTAGGCGTATATAAAAAATTGCGCGAAAATGAAATATTGGTCGATTTAGGCGATAAAATGAAAGGAATTCCTTTGTTGTTGGAAGGCGCCATTAAAATTGTGCGCGAAGATAAAAATGGAGAGGAAATTTTATTGTATTTTTTGGAACGCGGAGACACGTGCGCCAGTTCGTTTGCGAGCGCTATTTCAAATGGCAAATGCGGAATTAGAGCTACCGCAGAAAAAGAATCTGAAATTATTTTTCTTCCGAAAGAAAAATTGGATGAATGGATGTTAAAATATAAATCCTGGCGAACTTTTGTGATTGAAAGCTATAACATTCGTTTAAATGAAATGATGGAAACTATAGATAGTTTGGCCTTTATGAATATGAGTGAGCGACTGTATAAATATTTGACGGACAAAGCCCAAATTATGAGAGAAACCTCACTAAACACAACGCACCAAGATATCGCATACGATATGCATACTTCCCGTGTCGTTATTTCACGATTGCTGAAACAACTTGAAAATGAGGGAAAAATTAAACTGCACAGAAATAAGATTGAGATCCTGGAATTTTAAATTATGTGATGATAATCACAAAATAATTTAAAATTTAAGATATTTTTGATAGTTATAAATATATATTATGGATTTTATTATGCAACCTTGGGAATGGTATGTTGCCGGTCCTATAATTTCGTTTGTTATGTTTTTGCTCTATTATTTTGGTGAGCGATTTGGGGTTTCATCAAATCTGGAAACATTTTGTTCCATTGGCGGAGCCGGAAAATTTGTCAACTATTTTAAAATTGACTGGCGAGAGAATTTATGGAACCTGATTTTTATTGCCGGTTCTATTGCTGGCGGTTTTATAGCATCAAATTATTTAACAACAACCGACGCGGTAGCCATAAATCCGCAAACGATAAAAGATTTGGCTGATATTGGCATTATGAACGCTGGCCAATCTTATTTGCCCGATGAAATTTTCAGTGTTGATACGATGCTCACTTTAAAAGGATTTGCTATTTTAATTATTGCTGGTTTTTTGGTTGGTTTTGGCGCACGTTGGGCAGGCGGCTGCACATCTGGTCACGCTATCGTTGGTTTGAGCAATTTAGAATTGGCCTCATTAATCGCCGTAATTGGTTTTTTTATTGGAGGCTTAATAATGACTTGGTTAATTTTACCCCTAATATTCTAGTGTTATGAAGTTTATAAAGTTTTTTATAGTGGGGATTCTTTTTGGAATCGTAATGAGCAAGGCCGAAATAATTTCGTGGTACAGAATATACGAAATGTTTAAGTTCCAGTCGTTTCATATGTATGGAATTATTGGATCTGCAATAGTGCTGGGAATGATAAGTATGATTTTATTCAAGAAAAAAATGGTAAAAACATTTAAGGGAGAAGATATATATGTAATGCCTAAAAAAGAAGGATTGTCGCGCAATCTTTTGGGCGGAATTTTATTCGGATTGGGTTGGGCATTGGCCGGCGCTTGTCCGGGCCCAATGTTTGTGCTCATCGGAAAAGGTGTTGTTTCCATTTTGGTGGTTATTTTCGGCGCTACGTTGGGGGCGTTTTTTTACGGGTTATATAAAGATAAATTACCTCATTAATAAGGATGAAACGAGCCATAACAAATTTTTATACACTTTAGAATGATTAATGGCGACTGCATCTGTACCAATAAAAAATAAAATATAAACAGATGAAACGAGCCATAACAAATTTTGATACACTTTAGAATGAATCATGGCGAACTGCATCTGTACCAATAAAAAATAAAAGATAAACAGATGAAACGAGCCATAACAAATTTTGACACACTGTAGAATGAATCATGGCGAACTGCATCTGTACCAATAAAAAATAAAATATAAACAGATGAAAATACACGACATTGTTGCAGCTAATTTTTCCGATTTATTTGAAGAAAATTTACGGACTGAAATTTGTAACAATGGCATTTTAAAAACTGTTGATGCTGATAAAATTATTTTAGATGTTAGGACGGATATTGAGTTTATTCCCTTAATTGTTTCGGGAATTGTAAAAGTAAAGCGACGCGATGGAAAAGGAAACGGTATTTTTTTGCATTATTTAACGCCAAAACAAACCAGCGCGATTGCCATAACTTATGCTATAGAAAGTAAAAAATGTGACATTAGGCTGAAAGCTGAAAGTAACGTAACCTACATAGCGATACCTGCGAAAGTTGTAATTTCGTGGTTTTTAAAATACAGCACCTGGCATTCTTTTTATTTTAAGTTGAATCAACAGCAAACGGCTTATTTGATTGAAAAAATTAATGACATCGCTTTTGAAAATTTGGAGTTCAGATTGTTGAAATATTTGGAATATACCAGTTTAATAACCAATGAAAACACCATCAATAAAAAGCATTTTGACATAGCGCGCGATTTAAAAGTTTCCCGGGAAGCAATATCAAGGATTCTGGAAAAACTGGAAAAAGACGAAACTGTAACATTGGGAAGAAATAAAATTACCCTGAATTAATGGAGTTATTAGACAAATTCGGAAGAAAAATCACCTATTTGCGATTGGCAGTCACCGACCGTTGCAATTTGCGTTGCCAATATTGTATGCCGGCTCATGGAATTGATAT
>JGI25319J35699_1001178_pt1 | contig 10795 bp, 12 predicted proteins | sample AutmiccommuBRH17_FD_35699 | JGI IMG/M metagenome (IMG submission 35699) | reverse complement strand
TATAGCTATAGCCGCGCCAACCACCAGCCCAGAGAGGCTTAAACATATTTTAATAGATGCCTCCGGATTTGTTTACTACACCTCAGTTACTGGTGTGACCGGAACAAGAAAGGCATTAAGAGAGCAGCTGTCAGGCGAAATCGTTAGAGTCAAGCAGGCTACTACTCTACCGGTCCTAATTGGCTTTGGCATTGCCAATGCAGAGCAAGCTCGCCAAGCAGCGCAAATTTCCGATGGCGTGATTATGGGCAGCGCCTTAATAAACTTGGTAGAGAAATGCTTACCGGATGCACTTCAAACGGAACTCGAAGAATATATTAGAGCAATAAAACTGAGCATTTAATTCACATAAGAACTATCATAATCCGAACAACTCTCTGTCTAGTTTTGAAGGTAAAGATTAAATGTAGAAATAATAGTTTAAACTATAATGCAGCGGCCCGTCGGCCGCTGCATTACATCTTTTATTAATTAAGATTTAGGCTTGTGTTGGCCCAAGATGGGCGTACGCTTGACAGCCTCCATAATTTTAAGGATAGTTTCCTTGCTTACCGATGTAGACTTGAAAGAACGGCAAGAATATCTATCGTTAATAGCCTCTAGTACATTCATTTAGCATTCCTCCTTACAACATATTATTAGTCTAACCAAACCTCTGCAAAATTGTCAAATTACCTAGAAAACATGTGTAACTTTTTTCTCTTAACTGTTACTATACATATGAACGAACTTCAAGGCAGGTATCCATATGAAACCGGAAGAGAATCAATCAATTAAATCAATCAAGGATTTATATCAAGAGTTTCAGCAGCCTATTTATCGCTACTTATTAAGACTAAGTGGTTCCCACCAGGCGGCGGAAGACTTGACCCAAGAAACTTTCTACCAAGCAGTAATGTCCATATACCGGTTTAAGGGCAACTCCAAAGCAAGTACCTGGCTTTATAAGATTGCACGAAACACTTATCTCAATGAAAAAAGACATCAAATTAAAACAATTAAACTTGAGCAAAAAATGGAGTCCCAGGTTGAAAGCTATTATGCGGGACAGCCAACGCCCGATAAGAGTTTTGAGAAAAAACTTATTGCTGAGAAGGTCCATCATGCACTGCAGCTATTACCGGAACATTATCGTACCGTAATTCTATTACGAGAATATGAGGAGTTAACCCATGCAGAAATTAGTAAGGTAATAAATAAAACACCCGCTTCTTCAAAAGTCTTATTGTATAGAGCAAAACAAAAGTTTAAGGAAGAATATCTAAGGTTGGAGGGAAAAAAGTGAAAAGACACTGCAGCATTGTTAAGGACTTGTGGCCATTATATATAGATGGAGAGCTTAGTGAAACCAGTACTCAGTTTATTAAAGAACACCTTAGTGAATGTCCAAACTGTCAAAAGTTAGCCAATAGTCCCTTGGAAATAGACCTTGCAGAAACATTATTTGAGCCGTCACACTCTTCGGGGTCTGCAGAAGAATTTATGTTGAGGGTAAGAAAGAGATTACAGATAATACTCGGCGGACTACTAGTAGGTACTTTAATAATAATAGGAGTAACCTGGTCTATCAGCGATTGGCAAAGCGGCCAGGCCTACAAAGAAAAAGCGCTTGAGGAACGCCAATATATAAAACAACAGGTAATAGCCTTAGACGAGGTCTCACCACCGGCAAAAGAAGTTCTTAATAAACTTGGACTGAACTTTTCCATAAATGAAGCTAAGAAAACTGCAGACGTTATTTCACTTAAGTATTCCATTAATTGGAGCCCAGAAAGTCATATCGAATGGGTTTCTAAAGATACACATTGGTATATTGACAGCACTGTTATTGACCCCATTAGCGGAAGCTTGCTGCAACCCAGCGGTGGTGGAAGCAGTTCGTCAAAACGAAAATTTTCGGCACACACTGAAGTAAAATTAGACGATAGCAGGAACATTGATAAGGTTGTGCTAAAGACCGAGCCTCTCTATGCATTTTCCGAAGGCTACGCACCCAACATAAGTATTAAGTTTGACTTTAGTGGTGACCTAAAAACAGTGAATATCAACAAACCATTTAGTTATGGCGGTGTAGAATTCGTTATAGATAGTATGGATTTAAACACAAGAGAATTTAAGGTCAACTATCGCCAATTAACGCCTGCTGCAGAGGCAGGTGTTTACCTCTTAAACTTTGAATTTGATGATCGCTTGGGTAATACTTGGGGACCCAGTCCAACAGAAGCGGACCTAAGCGTAAGAAATCCTAAACAGTTTTCCATTAATGCCCCGAATTCACCAAGTAAACATTGGCAGTTAAAGGTAAAACATGTCGTTCAGGTAATACCAGGTATTAACGCCAAAGTAAATCTTGACACAGGAGGCGCGTAACAATGTCTAAAAATACAGCAAAGAAATTTAAGCCCAATATATTAGTACTATTTTTAGTAATATCTCTTGCCCTTAATGTAATAGTTGTCAAAAGATATTCAGATATGGCTCAGAAGCAAAATACCTTGTGGAGTAACTCAATTTCACAGTTTACTCAAGTTGTGAATTGGCTTTCCTTAAATTCAAAGAGTTTAGCAAAGGAAATAAGTGGCTTGCAGTTAGATGGAACACAAACAAATTTAAGACTTGCCTATCAGCAGTTAGAAAATCTACAAATCCTACCCTATTCAAATGAAATTTTTACTTGGCAGACCCAAGAAAAATTCCGTCTCTTCTTGAATTACCAGACAAAGGTAATTGAGCTGCTTAGAAACGATTTAAAAGAGACAGGACAAATTTCTGTTGAAAACAAAGAACGCATGCAAGTAATCCACCAAGCCTGGGAAGAAATCTTAAAGGTTATGGAGCAGGGAAGAAATGCCCGCGATCCATTTTCACTTATTTTTAGACCCAGCAGTTGGAAGAAGGTTTGGGATGATGCGCTAAAAACATTCGATCAAGTTGAATTGATACCGCTTCCAGAAGAGTAATATAAAAAAGCCTTTTGTAGTTAAAAGGAAAGTTCCTTTATACTGTCACTTATTAATAAAAATTAGTCCAATTATACACAGTACTATCCCAATTATTTTGTGCAATTCAAAGGTCTCTTGGTAAAAGAACACCCCAATGGGAATAAGTATTAGGGCTAGGCTAATATTGGCTACTAAAGAGCCTATGCTTATGTCCCACCCTGCCCTATAAGCAAGTAGATAACCAACTTCCAGACCAACTATTGATAACCCCAGCACCAGGGTTGTCCAGTTTAGATCATAAAGAGATTGCACGAAGCCTTTGTTCGTTTTATAAAACTGTGCGGCAGTTATAGTAAATAGGGCTGCGATTAAGTATGTAATAAATAATGCAGAAAAAGGGTTAACATTCTGCGGTGTTGACTTTTGGGAAACGTTATACATAACATTTGAAACTACGACAAGTACTATAGAGAATACATAGATAAACATCGATTTTTGACCTCACCTAAGATGGTTTTTATTTCAGCATATTAATTCTTAATTTCATCACCAATACCTTCAAATTTCTGATTAGGTGGCAAGTTTTTTTAACTGTTCACAAAATAGATAATAAAGAAACCAAAAGCCGATATGAAAATCATATCGCTTTTGGTTTTCTCTTTAAATGTTATTACGGAATGTTCTCCAAAGGAACCGGGAAATTGATTCTCCGGACGATAACATTTTTCAATTCAACTTGAGAACCGTTAGCAAAACTCTTAGCAACTTGTTGCTCTAGAGTTTTGGATATGCCCCCTGCGGGTACCCCCAAATTCAAGTTTTTATTCGAAAGTAGTCTTCTTTAGAGCCATGTCCTGGCCGGCATCCAGGTGTTCTCTGCTTAGGATTTCCATAGCTTCAGAGAAACGTTCCCCTCGGACGGCCTCTAAGAACCGGTACAGCCCCTCAATAATTTCCTGAACATGCCGCTCTTTTTTCTCGGACATAAGTCCAATTCGGATTAATTCATCCTGGTTGTTTCTGTAGATGCGGTTGATCCGTTCGTTTTCGTAGATACTGACAATCTCCATATGCATCTCGGTATCGGCACGTTCCCATTCGTATAGATCATTTTGAGCTGCTTTCATGCGTACGACCTTTTCTTCAATGCGATGCGAGTATTTCCATGTTTTCTTGAGATCAAAAATCATTTTGAGGGCATTGCTTTCTAAGAGGCTCCGAAGCTGGTAGATCTCCAATACATCCTTCCTGGTAATGTCTTTAACCCTTTTTTTCTTTCGAAAGTCAGCAACAAGCCACCCCTCCATTTCTAACCGACGAACGGCCATACGAATAGGCATTCGGCTTGTCTCCAATTCTTCCGCCAGGCTTGCTTCCGTTAGAAAAGAACCAGGTGGATAAGTGAGGTTAAGTATCTTTTTCTTAATGTTCTCATAAGCTAGGTCCGTAAGAGACGGATTTTTTTCCTTTGCCCTCAATTTATCACTCTCCAGTCTTCTGATTATTTTCCCTGTCCTTTATCTGATCAGGAAGTTTTCCTGCAAACCCGCCACCGATTCTAATTGGAACTTCCATGCTACACTTTGATAAAAAACTGGCTCGATTCAAAATTCTTTCCGGAGAAGGCGGTTCCAGTTCCTTTAACAAATAATTTGCTTGAAGGTTTTTATAGGTTTCTACACCCAGACGATGATAAGGCAGCAGCTCTACCTCTTTAAGCTTATGGATAGAATTGCAAAAATTACAAACTGCTAAAAGATTTGCATCAGAATCATTTATCCCTGGAATTAAAGGAATGCGCACGATTATTTCCAATGGATATTTTGATTCATTGATTTTTCGAATGTTAGCATGGATTAATGAATTACCAGTCCCAACCCATTCTTTATGGTTCTTCTGATCCATATGTTTAATATCCACAAAGAGTACATTGAGCCAGGGCAGTGCCTTTTCAATGCTTTCCCACGGAGCATGGAGGGTGGTCTCAATGGCCGTGTGTATTCCGCGTTCTCTGCATTCCCGTAATATTTTCGAAGTAAAGTCCGGCTGTTTCAAAGGTTCTCCGCCGCTGATGGTAACACCACCACCTGAGTGAAAGAAAAAAATCTCATCTTTGGTGATCTCCCGTACCACCTCTGCCACCGACATAAAACTTCCATATTGTTTTATGGCTCTCTGTGGGCATTTAGTTACACAAAGAAAGCACTTCTGGCATTTGGAGAAATCGGTGCGTACCTTCTGCCCGTCCTCCGAAAAGGAAAGGGCTCCCTCCGGGCATGAGCGAACACATATTCCGCATCCCGTGCAGCGTTCCCATACATACCCTTTTTCTGGATTGGAACGTTGAGATTCAGGCGTTGAACACCAGCGGCATCTCAAGGGGCACCCTTTGAGAAAGAGTACCGTGCGAAGCCCAGGCCCGTCATGGATAGATGTCCTCTCTATTCTAAGCACTGATCCTTTAGCATCTATGCCATTTTTCATTAATATCACCCCACAGACATTCCGTGTTGTACAGTGCGTCCAATAATATCATCCTGCACGTCTTTCCCAAGTTCCACAAAGTAGGCAGTATAACCGGCCACTCGCACAAGCAGTCCTCTGTATTCATCAGGATTTTTTTGAGCACGAATTAATTTTTTCTGATCAATCACATTAAACTGAACATGATAAACTCCAAGGCTGCACATACTTTTCAACAGGGCCATCATCTGCGTGATGCCATTTTCGGTAGACAGCATAGCGGGCTCTACCTTCATATTTAGCAGTGTCCCCTGAACGAAGCGGCCGTGGGGGATATTTGCTACTGACTTCAACACTGAACTTGGCCCATTAAAATCAGTGCCGCCGCTGGGGCTGACACCGTCTGCCAGTGGTTTCCACGCCTTGCGACCGGAGGGCAGAGCCCCCACCTCAAGCCCAAATGGCGTGTTGCCGGATACGGGGAGTATACCGGGAGTCATACGTCCGAATTTACTACTGTACTTTTCAATCTCATCGGCAATAAAAGTAAACATATCTCCCGCTATATCATCCACCATTGGGTCATCGTTACCGTACTTAGGCGCGTCAGTACACAACTTCTGTATTTCCTCATGCCCCTCAAAATCTCGGTCCAAGGCATCCAACAACTCTGCCATAGTCGCTTGTTTAGTATCAAAAACAATGTGCCGAACTGCGGCCATACTGTTAATCAAGTCCGCTACACCGATTAAAATAATTCCGTTTCCTGTGTTGTATTTTGCTCCGCCCCAGGCATAGTCTTTAGCCTTCTCTATGCACTCCTTGAATGTAAATGAAAGGGCGGGAACCGGTCGATTCATACCCACTTCGTCTATTATATGGTTGCCTTTCACCACGGCACGCGTTGCATATTGGATGTGTTCCTTCACTGCAGTGACAAAATCATCGTATGTTTCAAATTCCTCCGGGCTTCCCGTACGTGCTGAAACATATTTGCCACTCTTCCTGCTTTTTCCGTCCAAAAGCGTAAATTCCACCATGCTCCCCAAGTTTATATCAGCAAGTGCCGTGTAGTGGCGCAATCGCCCCTCCAAGTTGGTTTCTACGCAGCCGCACGGATTCCAGTTATAGGCCTCCCTCAGCGGGATCCCCTTGTTCATAAGCATCCTGATTCCAACGTCATCATTGTGGAAAGCGGGGAAACCGGTTCCAAGACTAACTAATTGAACAACTTTTCTCAAAAAAGAGTTAGGATTCTTGGCCAGGCTATAACGAACCGATAAGGAGGGTTGATAAAGCCGCACGTCCATTGTTGCCTGAATAATCATGTATGACAGATCGTTGACAGCGTCCCGCCCAGCATTATCAACACCTCCGACGCATACGTTTTGAAACATTGGGTAACCTGCAGCGAACTCTGCCGTTTTTGCGTCCTGAAAAAGACATGGCTCGCTAAACTTAACCCAAAGACAGTCTAGAAGCTCTTGAGCTTCATCCACTGCAATGCGTCCACTTTCAATATCGGACTTATAGTAAGGCCAGAGATACTGNTCCATGCGTCCNGGGTTATAGCTTGCCGCGTTCTGTTCCATGAAAACACTAATCTGATAAAAATATAAGGATTGCAAAGCCTCCCTAAAGGTCCGTGCTGGATTTGCCGGAACATGACGGCAAATCTCGGCAATCTCCAATAGTTCCTTTTTCCTTTGATAATCTTTTTCTATGGAAGCCAGGCGATCAGCTTCCTCTACATAACGCTCAGCCAAACTAATCATCCCTTCCGCTACAATCAAAAGGGATTTAAGGTAATAATCCTTTTCTTGGTCACCTGGTACGGTTAAATCTAGTTCAGCCCTTCTTTTTTCCACCACTTTTACTATTCCCGAAACTCCTTCGGAAATAAGCCATTGGTAACCCGCAGTAGTCTCTCCCCAGCCGCGGACTGCCTTACGGTCTATGTATATCACGCCATTATCCCGAAGTTCCCGTGTATCGTCTGGAATTTGGGCGAGCCATTCCTCGTAGTTGGAGCGCCCTTTCCAATAAGGGCGAATTTCTTCCTCAAAGATCTTTCTTTCCTCAGGTCTCAAATAAAAGGGGTCGTAACGACGCTCACTAATAGTCTCCAGTTCATCGTCCAGCACTGACCAGCACGTTTCAGCGTTTAATATACCGGCCCGCATCTTGCTTCCGGAAGAACCGACAATCAGTTCATCATCCCATATTTTGACAGTCTTTTCCAAGCACTGTTTACGGAACGCTTTGGCTTTACGTACAACAAGCGGTTCCCCTTCTGTCTCTTTGAAGCTCTCAGTGAGAATCCGTGCGTTCTCCAAGTCCATCTCAGGCCGGGTTCCAAGCACTCTACTCTTTAGTCGATTTACCCGCTCCATATATTTTGGTTCCTTTTCTATTTTGAGCATATGGACACCTCCAATCAATCATTAAGCACGTTTTTTGAAATATAATAGCCTTCCGCGTTACATTTAGGAGCCAATGTGTATTTTGGGATCCTAAATTTATTCTAATATTCCACCATGACCATGTCAAGAATGTTTTTACATAGCTGTTTCCAGAAAACAACAGCGGCTTTATGTTTAAAAAGTACGTTTATCTATATAAAAAACAATAAAACCCCAAATCAATTTGACTAGTCAAACTGACTTGGGGTTTAATACTTTCACTAACTAACCATTTACCATTACTTGCTTTTTTGGTGGAATTGCTTCCCTTTTTGTCTTTACTTTTTTCATTTGGAACAAGTTCAAAGCTCTAATAAGACTAGCCTGTTCTGTTGCGGATATTTTAAAAAACTTTGCTCCATAGTAATAATAGAACTTATATTCCTTTTTCCATATAACCTGCCCGGTTAGCTGAAATAGATCCTGATTAAGGCTTATGTGAAAATTCAACAGAATATTTGAAGCATAATTAACCGGCATATTAATACTGGATTTAAATCTTAAACCTCCACCACTTAAATCTACTATTTCTATGGGTAGGTATTTGCTTTCATTAGTCTGAAAATATAATTTTGCTTTACAATCAACATTGTCTTCTTTAAAAAAACTTACCCTAAAAAAATGGCGCTTATCATTAACATCCTGAGACATGGCAAAGACCTCCACTCCGAAAAAATATTAAAGAAACAAGGAATATTTTCTCAGGGATATTTTACCATATAGTCCCAGAAAATGGTGTTGATACGCGTCGAAAGTTTTCTTTATTATTAAAACCTTTTGCTATAATTTTCCAGTGGCGATAAATACAGATAAATACCATCTGTCTGTTGCTTAAAATGGACCAAACTGTCCGCACCTTCATTCATTGCTGCGGATTATACTGTGGGACCACATTAAGCCAGCCTTTAGTTTTTCCGTACAAGATTATCTTGTCTAACGCCCTAACCTCATTAATCAAGAGGTCGGTAAAAATGTGTCTCAGACGGTCGTTTGTAACGCATTGTTTTATTGCTATCGAATGTACCCACATTGCGCCAACCACTCCGATAAAGAGCAATCTATACATATAATCATCATTAAATATTCCCGTGTTTTTAGCAGTTTGAATTACTTCTGTGGGCTGTTTGGGAAGTGGTATGCCAAAGTAGAGTAGTTCTTGCTCTAACATCTCGGCTTGCTTCTTAAGGGTTTCCTGCAATCCCTTCTTTAAAAGGATCTTAAACTCTCCATCATGTGCATACTCATACCACATTTGAGTCTGCTGAATATTATCATAGCGGAAAGTTAAATGGTCCCATAGATGAAATGCTTCGCCAATATCTATCTTCTCACCAGCATCAGCAGGGACATTGGGATACATGGGCGGTTGAGCGATCCAGCCTTTAGCTTTAGTATACAAAATTAACTTGTTCAAATCTTCAATAACTCCGGAAACTTGTTTAACAAATAATGCCCGAACATTATCATTAGTAGTCGCTGTCCTAACTGCTCTTAGGATCAGCTCTAAAAGTTCCTGGACCATTGTCAGTATGGATTTTCCCAACTCTTGATCAGTAATAACTTCAGAATTTGCCGATGTTTTAACACCCGCTCTAGGTTTATCAGCAGCAGGCAGCCCGTAGCGTTTCAATTCTGTTTCCAGACTTTTTGCAGCTTTTCTAGTCCGATCCACAACATGGCCCATTAGAATCTTGAAGTCTTTATCATGGGTATAATTCTGCCATATTAGCATCTTGTCAATGAGGTCATACTTACTGTTGAGTAAATCCCACAGATTATATGCTTCCTCTACATCTACAAATGATTGTTTCTTTTCCTGCGTTAGCCTTTTAGAAAAGACCACCTTCACGCCCTCCCTGTTAATTCAATATCATTACTATATTATTTGGAAGGTAGCCATAGCCTAAACTAGTTTATTTATGCCAGCTATGTAGAAATTAGTCGAAATATGGCGCCTCCGTTCATCCGCTAAACTTTTGTTTACACTTATAAGCAAAGGCAACCTGGCTCTCAAGTACTTTGAGAAGGTATTGTAATTTATCAGGGGGTACTTGTTCTAACTTAGTAGTACCGATAGCATCCTGACAGATCTTTCTAAGTTGAAAGTCCTGGTAGCCTAATTGCTTTAATATATTGAATTGTGTTTTAATTTTGTCCAACATGGCCGTTAATACCTCCCCTCCAAGTAAATCATAAGAGGAATTATATTTTTAAAATAATTTTGGCAAAACCTAAACAAGTACTCAATGCTACATACTCATAATTAACGTACTGTATTTTCAAAAACAAACCCGGAAATAAGGCTTAATTATTTAGGCATCATCAGATATTTCGATGGTTCCTTCCGTTTCGGTCATTTCAGTGAATGGGCGTCGTCGGTGCAATTTCTTATTGCGCCAGTACTCCAGGTTAAACTCGGTTTCAAAATCTTTCTCGGGCAGTTTAGCAATGAATTCCTTGCAGAAGTCTTCTACATAGGATGTGGTCTCCTGCTCCGACATAAATTGATATAGCAGGGTAAAGGCCAGCACATGCGCGTTAAGACCAATGCTTCCCCAATCAAACCGCATTCGGTCCGGATTAACTTCAAGCACCTGGGCTGTTTTTTCCTTATCAAGAGGTCGGTTATAGAGATAGACATCCTTGGTTTCCCAAATACCTTTAAGGGTAAAAATACCATCATGCTTCTTTAATACCGTCCATTTTCGTGAAGGGTCATTATCCATGGAATCCAGCATTTTATCAAAGAGTTTGCCTAAAAAACCCATCATATACCTCCTTTGCGAAAACACTATTCCAATCTTCTGAGTTCATTCTACAATATTCCACTTAACCACGACTAAACGACATGAAATGCCAAAATTAAATATTAAGGGTTGGCTTGATTAAAGCTTCAATTGCAGGGAAAGCCTTAGTTGCTCTTATGCA
>JGI25319J35699_1001174_pt1 | contig 10828 bp, 7 predicted proteins | sample AutmiccommuBRH17_FD_35699 | JGI IMG/M metagenome (IMG submission 35699) | reverse complement strand
AAATTACATTGCGATGCTCTTTGACATAATCGCATGCGGCCAACTCCCGGATAACCAGAAGGTCGAGGTCGGGCACGGCGGCAAATTCGAAGCCCTCCAAGATGCAGATAGCCGCTCGGCGTCGGGGCGATCCGGGAAAGCAGGGGCATCTGGTCAAAGCGGATCCGCTCAGCTGCTGTCATTATTGTCCCGCCAGTTGAGATCATAAAGATCGACACGTCGGCTTTGAATATTACGGACACTGCCCTGTGAACGCAATTCTTTGAGCAAATCAAAGTCCAGATCGGTAATCAGCGTGGTTTCAATCCCGGGTGTCGCCTCAGAAGCGATGGCGTCATGTGGAAAGGAAAAATCGGCCGGCGTAAAGATGGCGGCCTGGGAATATTGAATGCCCATGGTTTCAACCTTGGGGATATTGCCGACACTTCCGGAAATGGCGACAAAACATTCATTTTCGATCGCCCTCGCCTGGGCGCAGTGACGGACTCGCAGGTAACCTGTTTTGGTATCGGTCCAGAAAGGCACTAGCAGCAGTTTCATTCCCTTCAAAGTCTGCAGCCTGGCCAATTCAGGAAATTCGACATCATAGCAGACCAGGATCCCAACCTTGCCGATGTCGGTGTCAAAGACTTTCAAATTGTTGCCACCGGTAAATTTCCAGGAGACCTCTTCATCCGGAGTGATGTGCAGTTTAGACTGACTGTCCCAGGTGCCATCCCGTCGACAAAGGAAACTGACATTGTACAACTTGCCGTTTTCACGCAGTTGCGGAACGCTTCCGGTAACAATATTGATATTGTAGCTGAGGGCCATCTCCAAAATTGCCTGCCGCATGTCGTCGGTGTAACCGGCAAGCATCCGCATTGCATCGGCCGGATTGTTCCCCGAGTAGGTATGGATCAGCGGGGCATTGAACAGCTCTGGAAAAAGAATTATATCGGCCTTATAATCACTTACCGTATCAACGAAAAACTCCACCTGCTGCATGAAATCATCAAAAGAATCAAACCGGCGCATCTGCCACTGGACCACACCGAGCCGGGCAATCGACTTGGTTCTGCCTATCAATTTAGTCTTTTTGCGGTAATAGATATTAACCCATTCCGAAAGGACCGCATTACCTCGGGACTGATGGTCTCCCGGCCAGTAGTCATCAAGCAGATTACGGACATGGAAATCATTGGAAAGTTGAAAGGTGAGGACAGGGTCGTACAGTTCTTTGTTTTTTACCTTGCGGATATACTGTTGCGGGCTTATCTCCGTCGAATATTTATGGTACCCGGAGATGCGCCCGCCAATGAGAATACCCTTGAGATTAAGATTTTCCGTCAACTCTTTGCGGGCGTCATAGAGGCGTCGCCCGAGACGCATTCCCTGGTAGTCAGGGTCAACGGAAACATCGATGCCGTAGAGATAGTCACCATCGGGGTCATGGGATTTAAAAGTTCCGTTGCTGACAATCTGGTCATAAGAGTGTTGATCGCCGATCAGGCTGAAGTCAATGATTACCGAGAGGGCAATGGCTACCGCTCTGCCCTTATCCTCGATACAGATCTGCCCTTCGGGGAAGACTTGAATGAGCCGGGCGAGTTGCTGTTCTGTCCAGGGAACCGCCACATCCTTGTAGGCCTTCAAGGAAATATCCCGCAGGGCCGGATAGTCACTGACCCGAAGGTACCTGACTGTGAGTTTATGTTCAATGTCTTCGATCATCTGTTATCTCTCCTCAACAGGTTTTTTGGTGTTAACAGCCACCGGGCCCAAGGTTAGTCACTTTCGGTCGCCTCCGCAAGATTTTACCGTCCTGCACGGCTGCCGGCCGCTCCGGTCCACTCGGTTTCACCGTTTACACCGGCAGATTGGCTGGACTGCGGATCGGTTCCGTTCCCATCCGATTTGTGCCAAGCAATTTTCGGAAGTAACGTCGATCAATTGTCCGGCAAACAGGTGTACCCCTCGCCGTTGTGAACCCTACCTCTCATCCAAGATACGCTTCAGCTCATCGTTGGTGATCCGCGAATACTGCAAGGAAAAGGAGGCGTTTTTATGGCCCAGCTGCCGTTGCACCGCCGCCACATTGCCGGTTTTCTCCATGATGAACACCCCCATGCCGTGCCGGGCCGAGTGCGGAGTTTTGTCCTTATCCACCCCTGCAAAATCCCGGACCTGATTCCAAACCGTATTTATCCCTTTCGGGTTCAGCCGGCCGTCGCCGTGGGGACTGACGTTTGCGGCAAGAAAGAGGGCATGTGATTGCCATTTTTCTTGGTCCGCTTTTCGCTCGTGCGCAAGATAGTCCCGGATCGCGACGATCCCTTGACGGCTGATCGGGTAGGGCTGAACACTGCCGCCTTTTTCCACCACCGATAAAATTCGCCGGTCAAAATCAATATCCGCCATGTTCAGGCTGGTGATCGCCGTCCGTCGCATGCCGGTTTCGATCAGGGTGTAGATGATCGCCCGGTTGCGATAGGGACGAAAACTCTTGCGCTGCGGTGGGGTGACCCCGCCGTGCCGGTGACGGTCGCGGGACCGACCGCCGACCAGCAGCAGTTGATCGGCGGCATCGAGAATGCGGTTGCGCTCCTGCTTGGTTAAGGCCCGCTCGATATCCAGGTGATTGCCGACCGACAGCATGGTGATTTTCGCCATTGGCTGGCCCAGGGGAAAGGGGCGGTGCTGGTGGATCCACTTGGCGAAGGTTTTCAAATGGGCGATCATCCGGTTGACGGTGCGGTCCGACCATTTTTTCGTGCCGTCGACTTTTACGGTATTCTGCAGGGACAAGAGGAAATCGCGACTTGCCCGGGGCGACCAGGTCGTGCGCAAGGTGTTGCCGAATTCCTGCCGGAGAAAACTCAGGAACAGGGATAAATCTCTTACCTGCTCTTTTTGCGAGCGAGGCGAGGTGGTCACCTGGGTGGCAAAATAGGCTTGGGACCACTCACGCAGATCGTCGTGAATTTCGGGTACCGTCAGGGCAATATTCTTAGGGGGTGCTATTTGTACATCTTTTCCGGTCATTTCTGTTGGCTCCTGGAGGGGTTAAGTAACAAATAACGCCACCTAAGATACCTTTTGTGGGGTGATTTGTAAAACGGAATGCTAACCGATCTGATTCAAGAATAACTGCCGGCTCCAGCAGTCAAGTGAGGTCCAACGCACCACCATCGGCCCAGATGATTCTCAAGAACCTTGGCCCCCGATCTTTATTCTTGCCAAAATGATATCTTTATTCGAAATAACAACACCTACCAGTCAAGACCGAGTAGGATGCTCCTCAGATGCTCTGGCATTCCCATTTTAAAACAGAGCAATGAGAAGTTCAGCTGGACTTTTGAATATCACATCGAAAGAATATTGAAATGAAAAATTGTTATATGGTACGGCTCCAATGCGCCCCAATCGTGAACTATTTCAGATATATCTTCCAACAGAACCTTGCCGACGGGGACTTTTTTCTACAGCACAAGGTCCTCAAAAACGGTTTCTTCATTGATCGGCAAAAGAACGACAAAGGTAGCTCCTTCCCCGGGTTTGCTCTCAACTAAAATTTCTCCTCCGTGTTTCTTCACAATCCCATAGCTGACCGATAAACCCAGGCCGATTCCTTTGACTTCCGGTTTGGTGCTGTAGAAGGGCCGAAAGATGTGCTCCATCTGTTCTGGTTTGATGCCAACCCCGGTGTCCTTGATAGCCACAGCTACTTTAGAACCATCTTGTCGGGTACTGATCGTAATTGTTCCTCCCTGTAAACAAGCCTCCTTTGCATTAGTCAGCAAATTAAGAAAAACCTGCTTTATCTGGTCGGCAACTACAGATATCATCGGCAATCGTTCGGCATAATTCAGTTCTAAAAGAATCCGCTTACCTTTGAAGTCGCTCTTCTGCAGCAGAAGTAACAGATCGAGAGTGCTGTTAACATCCAACAAAGTTTTTCTTCCGGTGGAAGGGCGGTAGAAATCTTGGAGGCTGCGAATAAGGCCTTTAATGCGATCTCCTTCGCCAATGGCTATTCTAATTAATTTCAGATCCATTTCTTCCAGAAGCGTCTGTCCGCTCAAGCCCTTCAGGATGGTAAGAATGGACTGCAGAGGATTATTCACCTCATGAGCGATGGAAGCGGAGAGCTTGCCGATTGCTGCCAGCTTTTCCGCATGCAAATACTGTCTCTGGGTTTCCTGCAATTCCTGGGTCCGTTGTTCAACTCTAAGTTCCAACTCATTATTCATGACCAAGAGCTGTTTTTCACTTTCCCGTAACGCCTCTTCCACCTGCTTGCGCTCGGCTATCTCGCGTTGCAGTTCGAGAGAATAATCCTTCAATTGCTGTTGAGTGGAATGCTTGTATAATGCCATCTCGATTTGAATTTCAAGGTCACGATCATCGAACGGCTTCAGGATGTATCCGAACGCTCCCTCAAGTTGCGTGTGCTTAACCGTTGCCATGTCGGAGTTCGCGGACAGAAACAGTATCGGCAAGTTGCAATCACGATAAATCTGCTGTGCCGCCACAATACCATCCATCGCACCAGCCAGACGGATGTCCATCAATACCAGCGCTGGTCGCTTCTGGCAGGCAAGTTCGATTGCTTCCTCGCCGGTTGCAGTTATTCCGGCAACGCTGTAACCCATTTTACCTATCTTACTGGCAAGATCTTTGGCGACAATAGCTTCGTCCTCAACAATCAAGATGGAAATATTATCCATATTTATTCTCTTTCAGAGGAAAAATAATTTTGAATTCCGTGTCAGGGCCGGTTTCTGTTTCCACGGTACCGCCCACCTGGCCGGCGAGTATTTTCACAAGCTGCAAACCGAGCCCTTCGGATTGGCTCCAGGCAAAACCAGATGGAAGACCAACACCGTTGTCGCGGACTCGCAGGCAAACTATTTTGGTAGCTTGATCAATTGTAAATCCCACCTCTACTTCACCGCCGCTGTTGTTGGGGAAAGCATGTTTGAGGGCGTTACCCGCCAGTTCGTTGAGAATCAACCCGCAAGGTACTGCCGTCTCTATCGGCATTGACACGGGTTCGACCGCAAGATTAAGCCTTACATTCTTGGCTAAAGCACTGTGTGAACGCCAGAGAGTGTGCATGAGGCTGGTAGCGTAGTCAGCAAAGTCCAACTGGGCCAGATTGCCTGCCTGGTAAAGTTTTTCGTGAATTAATGCCATTGAGCGGACGCGGTCGCGCACGTCGTTCAATTCTTCGCGTATCCGCTCATCGGTCAAGGTATCGGCCTGCAAACTGACCAGACTGGAGATGACCTGGAGGTTGTTCTTCACCCGGTGATGAATCTCTTTGAGCATCGCCTCTTTCTCTGCCAGAGACTTATGGAGCTGTTCCTCGGCCTGCTTGCGCTCGGTAATGTCCAGTCCAATGCCTGCAACGAATCGGTTCCCCGCCGCATCGCGGAAGGGAAATTTGGAGGTGAGCCAGTAGCAGCGGCTGCCGTCGGCGTTTATGGTTTCCTCGGTCACCTCAATGGGATGATCCGCAGCCAACACGTCCAAGTCGTTCTTGCGAAACGCCTCGGCCACCTCCGCCGGCCAGATATCCGCATCCGTCTTCCCTTGCCACTCCTCCAGCCGCATTCCAAAACGATCTTCGAAAGTTTTGCTGAGATAGACGTGCCGACCCTGCTCGTCCTTGATCCAGCCGATGGTCGGGCTATTGTCCATGAAGAGGCGGAACCGCTCCTCGCTCTCGAGCAGCGCCTGCTCGGCCTGCTTGCGCACGAAGTCGGCGCGTGTGAGGACGGCCGCAGTCAACCACACCAGCGCCGTCAACGAAAACATCATCGCCAGGGCCAATACGGCCACGTCCATCCCCTCTCCGTAGTAGCCCTGATCCCGTCCCAGGTTGACCAACCAGCCGGTGATAACCGGCACCACGAGCGTCATCGGCAGCAATCGGCGTATCATCAAGGAAGAAGGACCGGGTGCCGTCAGCATGCGGGCCAGCCCGTTCGGCTGGGCGAGGACAAGCCCCAAGGCCAGCACGACGAAGGAAATCGAAGTGTGCAGGGCCATGCTGGAGTAACCGGCGAACTGGTAAAGCTGCTGCGCATTGTAGGAGTAACCAAGTACAGCGACTACTCCGATCACACCGGCGCATATGGCCAGTACCTGCTGCGTCCGGCGAGCGCCCCGCGACCATCCTGCCTCCAGAAGAAGCAGTGACGCGCCGCTCAAAAGAAAGCCCATGGCGGTGGCCTGCACCATGCGGCCCGGATAGACCGTGTGCGGATCGACCGTATCACGGAATAGCAACTGATCGAGCCCCAAGTCCTCGCCGCTGATGTATTCGGCTAAAGTCAGGCCAGCCACCGCGCAGACGATCCCGCCGAAAACCGCCCTCAGTGCGGGCTTTTCGCGTAGCGCCAGTGCCAGCCCGGAGAACAGGAAACAAAGCGCGGTGTTGGCCTTCATCGTGGCCAGCCCTGGCAGTACGGATTTCAGCAAATCCAGTCCCAAAACCCAGCCGATCAGGACCAACACCCCCACCCCTGCCACCAGCACTCCGGCCGCGATCGAAGAGCGCTGCAGCCACTCGCCCGACGGCTCTTCCGGTAATTTATGTCTGTTAAGCTTAACCATAAGCGTGAGTAAGCATCTCAAATACGATCACAGAGTCCGGGTAGACAGATATGTTTGTGTCGCTCCCACTAACAGACTTTCGTAGCTAGGCCACTAATCAATTTTGCATCTGCCTCAACTTTACATGTGAGCCAACAACCGAAGCATTTTCTCAACCTTGTTGGAGTTGTGCTGTACAAACTCCTTGGTCAGGCTTCGTTCCAAGAGTGTTTTATTGTGCATTGACAGGCAGCAGGACAGTGAAAATTGAGCCTACCCCTGGCTGGCTCTCGACACGAATTTCGCCATTATGGGTTTGGACGATGCCACGGCAGACCGACAAACCCAGACCTGTTCCTTCCACACCAGGCTTAGAAGTATAGAATGGTTCAAAGATCAGATCGATCTTTTCAGGCTTAATGCCGATGCCATTGTCCTTTATCGTTACGGCAAATCTTTCCTCGTCGCAATAGGTGCTTATCGTTATCATCCCGTCGGATTTTTGGCAGGCATCCGCAGCATTGTTCAACAGATTGAGAAAGACTTGTTTGATCTGGTCAGGAATCGCCAGGATCTGTGGCGACTGCTCTGTATAATTCAGTACTACAGAAACCTTTTTCCGCCTGAAATCGCTCTTGCACAGCAACAAAAGGGAATCAATGGACGCATGCACATCCATCATCACCTTTTTCTCCGGTGACGGTTTATTGAAATCCTGGAGGTTGCGAATCAGATTTTTCATCCGTTGACTTTCGCCAATAGCCAAATCCAATAATTTCATGTCCTCTTCTTCCAGTACTGATATTTTCTTGAGGCCTTTGAGTATCGTCATAACTCCCTGGAGAGGATTGTTGAATTCATGGGCGATAGAGGCGGACAACTTGCCAATTGCCGAGAGCTTTTCCGCATGCAGGTATTGTGATTGTTTTTCCTGAAGCTCGCGGGTCCGCTCCTCAACTTTTCATTGACATTCTTCTTCACTTTTCTGTAACGCCTCTGTCACCTGCTTACGATAGGTGACATCACGTTCGATGGTAGCGACAGCTAGAACCCCTTCCTCGTCGTCAAGAACCGGTGAATATAAATATTCGTAGTCCCTTACCTCACCCGAAGGCAAACAATACTTCACCTCACCACTGCGCCTTTCTGCAAATTGTGTAACCTGATTTACAGAAGTGTGTATTTCGTGCGCTGTAGAGAAATTGAGGTCAAAGTGCGATTTCCCTACAAGTTCATCAAAGGTGACATTGAGGCTTTGCAGCATGGAGTCGTTTGCATAAATAAACTTACCGTCCAGGTCCAAAATATAGCTGTGATCTGACGTCGATGATAAAATCGTGTCAAATTGCCGTGTTTGGAGATCTTTCTCAGCGTAAAAGCTACCGACCGCTTCATAGATCAGTTGATCCACAGCTTCATTAAATCTTATCAATCCGAATGTTTCCATTCCCTCGTGTGGTCTGATCTCACTCCAAAGACGAATAACACTTGCTCGCAGAGCCCGATACTCGCTTATTATAGCGATAATTCCAAACCCTGCATGCATACGCTCCACACCGTGCTTTCCAGCCGCGCTGGTAATATCTACCTCCTGACTTCGGCCTTTCGATTTTTCGGCTTGCTGGTGCCCACTCTGCGACAAATCAAGATCATTAGCAACAGCTTCCAACATACGCTTGGCGTGATCGCGTAGAGCAATTTTATCCATGTCTCCCTTTTGGGGCTGAATTGAGTCAGCGAATTGTTCCCATTCATGGAGTATGGCCTCGATATTGTCCCGAATGAAGGCCGAAATTTTCATGGAATCTCCTTTTGAAGGATACGATGATCACAGAGGATAGTAGATAACTACATGGCTCTCTCGACAACGCATTTGTACATTATGAATATAGTAGTTTTTTTCAGTAAGGCAATTCGTGAACTGTGCCGATCGCCTCCAGTCCAACAGATCCTGCCAATGGACACAGATTCAGTAAATGCAGCTGAGATAAGATCGCTGAAACGAGCCTAAGATTGCCACATTGAACCTCGATCAAATTGGCGTATATTGCATGTTAACCTTCCTACTATATCCAGGAAGCTCTGATTTTCCAAATTCCTAACAACAAAAAAGGAATCGGAGATAAGAGCTTATCCATGATAATCCTTGGAGAGTAAATGGAGCCAGGTCTGTGCAATTCGCGGAAATGCCATGCTTTCAACTAGGTAAAGCTTAGCGTGACTACCGGGACCCTGACTGTGAGTATAGACCGTCTTGAAGAAAAGGAACTCCTTAGACGCGTTCCCATAAGTCGGACAGGCGGTCATACCTGATAGAATTAACAGCTAAAGGTCAAGAGGTATTCAAAATGCATCACAACCATCATCTCAATTTAACACGGGAAATGTTGACAGATTTCTCTGAAAAGGAGCAAGCAGACCTTCACAACTCTCTTAAAAAGTTGATGAAACATTTCTAATTACACTCTTATTTTGAGCGGCTCCTATCTGATTAATAATCTCATAAGTGTATAAAGTGGTGAAACTTACAATTGGCATTTCGCATATTATGAGTTTTAAAAAAGATGAATGCCTTCATCTGCTATGTGACTAAAACAAGTCAGGAGAAGCTGAATAGCCCAATTGCAAGCCTCTCTTCCTATGCTTGAGGGTAATTCTGAGCTTGCTCTTGGCCTGACTTAAAAACCAGTCCATTCCAAACACCAGTTCCAATGTTTTCTGGATAACAAAAACATTTTCGAACCAAAAATGTACCACTATGTGGTTTTTCAGTTGACTCTAATCTTTCTTTAATTTAGGATACCCTAATTTATTGTGTGGCTCCAAAGAATAGTTCTTGGAAGCCATATTCAGATGCCCAAATCCATTTCAAGGAGCACAAAATGTTGTCCAGAATACTTGCTGTAACGATGCTGTTCTGCATAGGCCTTCCAAATTACATCTCTGCAGGTGAAGAGGAAATAGTTGTTTACTCAGCTCGCAATGAGCATCTCATTCAGCCGATTTTCGAGGCCTATACGAAAAAGACAGGCGTTAAGGTGAAGTATATCACTGGTGATGCCGGGGCATTGCTGGAACGTCTCAAGGCGGAGGGGGCCAACACACCCGCTGACATGTTTATTACCGTCGATGCAGGAAACCTCTGGCAGGCTGCACAAGCCGGTGTTTTACAACCTATAAACTCAGAGGTACTCGAGTCGAACATTCCCGTTAATCTGCAGGATCCTAACAACATGTGGTTCGGCTTGTCAGTGCGTGCCCGGACTATCGTTTATAACACCACCTCCGATGTTGCCGGGAAAATTACGACCTACGAAGACCTGGCTAATGAGAACTGGAAAAAAAGACTGATACTCCGCACCTCAAAGAAAGTCTATAACCAATCACTTGTTGCCTCCCTCATAGCCGAACATGGCCCTGAGAAGGCAGAGCAGATTGTTGCTGGCTGGGTAGCTAATCTCGCGGCTGATCCTTTCAGCAACGACACCAAGGCTCTTGAAGCTGTTGCTGCAGGAATCGGTGACGTTACCGTGGTGAATACCTACTATTTTGGTCGCCTGATGAAGGAAAAGCCTGCCTTGCCACTGGCCATTTTCTGGCCAAACCAGAATACCAACGGTGTACACATGAATGTCAGTGGCGCAGGCATAACCAGTCATGCCAAGCATAAAGAAGCTGCAATAAAGCTGCTTGAGTGGCTTTCGAGTGAAGAAGCACAAGGTCGGTTTGCCGGGTTGAATATGGAATATCCGGTGAATAAGGCAGTGAGTCTTGACCCGGTTGTTGCTGAATGGGGAACTTTCACCGGTAACCAAATGAATGTAGCAAAGTATGGAGAACTACAGGGGGAAGCTATCATGCTGATGGATCGTGTGAAATACAAATAGGCATCTCTCATGCAAAGGCATTTCAATATATTATCGATCCGGCTGGATGGTTGGCAGCTATCCGCTGTCATCTTGGCCGGACTGGTGGCGGTGCCCGTTGGGATAATATTTGCCTCTATCTTTCAGCCTGAGCTGGAAATCTGGAATCATCTTACTGAAACTGTGCTTACATCGCTGCTGCTCAACACCTTCTGGTTGAGCAGCGGCGTTTTGATATGTACCGCATGGCTTGGAGTATCTCTTGGCTGGCTAACTGGAGCGTGCTCATTTCCCGGACGTTCATTTTTCTCATGGGCACTGACGCTGCCAATGGCCGTACCAGCCTATGTAATGGCATTCATTTTTATAGGCGTGATGGA
>JGI25319J35699_1001149_pt1 | contig 11090 bp, 11 predicted proteins | sample AutmiccommuBRH17_FD_35699 | JGI IMG/M metagenome (IMG submission 35699) | reverse complement strand
CGAGACTGCCCTTGCCATCGGGGTTCAGCGGCAGCCAGTGTTGCAGCGCGAGGATCGCGAAGGTCACCGTAAACATGATCGCATTGAAGATCAGCATCGCCACGAGATAGCGTTTCCAGCCCTGCTCCTCGCAGGTCCCGCCGATCCGGGCAAAGAGAGTGGTCCAGCGCGTGGCCCCGCCAGAGGCGGGATCCATCGCCAGTTTCATCCAGGCACCCAGCGGCAGCGACAGCAGCGCCGTGCCACCAATGATAAGCCCTATGACAAGCACATGGTCCATGGGGTCACTCCTTGAAAAGCCGGGTCACGATGCCGATCAGGGCGGCAAAAATCAGAATCCCGATTGCATAGGTGAGAAAGATCATCTGCGTGCTCCTTCACGCGAGGCCGAGGCCGGACACGACCATGTCGATCAGCTTGATCCCGACAAAGGGCGCGATCAGGCCGCCAAGCCCGTAGAGGCCAAGATTGCGGATAAGTTGCCGGGCCGCGCTCTGCGGTCGATAGGTCACGCCGCGCAGCGCCAGCGGCACCAACAACGGGATGATGACGGCGTTGAAGATGATCGCCGACAGGATCGCGCTTTGCGGGCTGGCAAGCCCCATGACGTTGAGCGCATCCAGGCCCGGATAAAGCACCACGAAAATCGCCGGAAGGATGGCGAAATACTTGGCCACGTCATTCGAGATCGAAAAGGTGGTCAGCGCGCCGCGCGTCATCAAAAGCTGCTTGCCGATGCCCACCACCTCGATCAGCTTTGTCGGGTTGTTGTCGAGATCGACCATGTTGCCAGCCTCGCGCGCGGCCTGCGTGCCGGTGTTCATCGCAACACCCACATCGGCCTGCGCAAGGGCCGGCGCGTCGTTGGTGCCGTCCCCGCACATGGCGACCAGCTTGCCCTCGGCCTGTTCCTTGCGGATCAACTCCAGCTTGTCCTCGGGCGTTGCCTCGGCCAGAAAGTCATCAACCCCGGACTCGGCCGCAATGGCCGCCGCCGTCAGCGGATTATCCCCGGTGATCATCACCGTGCGGATGCCCATGCGGCGCAATTCGGCAAAGCGCTCCTTGATGCCCGCCTTGACGATATCCGACAGGTTGATCGCCCCCAGCAGGCGGTTGCCATCGGCCACGGCCAGCGGCGTGCCGCCCGCCCGTGCGATCCGTTCGGTTAGGCTGCGCATCTGCGTGACAGCGCTTTGGTCAAAGTCATGTAGGTTCAGGATCGCGTCCACCGCGCCTTTGCGGATCTTGCGCTCGCCAATATCGATCCCGCTGACCCGTGTCTGTGCGGAGAAGCTCACCCTTTCGGCAGCGTCGGGGGCCGCCTCACCCTTGCCCGCCAGTTCGATGATCGACCGGCCCTCGGGGGTTTCATCCCCCAGCGACGACAGCCGCGCCGCCTCGATCAGGTCACCCTCCTGCACGCCCGACAGTGGCAAAAACTCGGTCGCCTGCCGATCACCCAGCGTGATCGTCCCGGTCTTGTCGAGCAGCAGCGTGTCAATGTCGCCCGCCGCCTCGACCGCGCGGCCCGACTTGGCCAGGACGTTGAAGCGGATCAGCCGGTCCATGCCCGCGATACCGATCGCCGACAGCAACGCAGAGATTGTCGTGGGGATCAACGCCACGAACAGCGCCACAAGGACCGGCACCGGGATGGCACCCCCCGCATAGGCGGCAAAGGCAGGCAGCGTGCCGACGGCAATCAGAAAGATCAGCGTAAGCCCCGTGAGCAGCACCGTCAGCGCGACCTCATTCGGTGTCTTGGCGCGGCTCGCGCCTTCCACAAGGCTGATCATCCGGTCGAGGAATCCCTCGCCCGGCTCTGCCGTCACCTTGACCTTGATCCAGTCCGAGATCACGCGCGTGCCCGCCGTGACCGCAGACCGGTCGCCACCCGCCTCGCGGATCACGGGCGCGGATTCCCCGGTGATCGCCGCCTCGTTGACCGAAGCGACGCCCTCAATGACCTCGCCGTCCGCCGGGATCTGATCGCCGGTCTCAACCAGCACGATGTCACCGGCGCGCAGATCGCTGGCTGATACGCGCTTTTGGATGTCGCCCTTGAGGCNNTTGCCTTTCAGTTCCGCCTTGGTCGACCGCAATGAGGCCGCCTGCGCCTTGCCGCGCCCTTCTGCCAGCGCCTCGGCGAAGTTGCCGAAGAGCACCGTCAGCCAGAGCCAGAAGACGATCTGCGCCTCGAANCCCGCATCGCCACCAAAGGCCAGCGTGCGGATCAGGAGTANCGTCGCCAACAGGGCGACAACGGCTGTGGTGAACATCACCGGGTTGCGGATCAACTGGCGCGGATCGAGCTTGACGACGCTCTCGCGCATCGCCGGACCGACAAGGCCGGATGAAAAGATCGACGTGTTGTGGTGAAGTGCCATGCTGCGCCCTCAGAACCGTTCGGGCCGCAAGAGCACAGCCAGCAGATAAACGAGAAGCGCTGCGGCAANGATGCCACCGAGCACGAGATCGAAGCCCATGTATCAATCCTCCAGATACCATTTCGTTTCTGATATCTGCGCCGGATGGNCATAAAGCCGCCATGTGAAGTTCACGCAGANNTCATAAAACGAGCATAAAAATCACTTATAATCAGAGGTTTGAAAATGCGCACCCGCGCCCATTTGCGTGAGAAACGGCACCCCAAAGGCTGCTCGGTCGAGGGCTCAGAGGATGTGTCGGACATCATGTGGCGCGGTGCGGTCGATGTTTGGCAACGCGCCCGATACTTAGGTTTATGGCTAAGTTACATTGACGGCCCTCACCCATGATGTTACTTAGGAACATGTCTAAGTATGAACCCAGCCTTGATCTCTGCTTTTCGGCGCTTGGCGATCCAACGCGACGCATGATCCTTCAGCGTCTAGCGCGGGGCGAGGCCTCCGTCAGCGCGTTGGCCGCAGGGCATGACATGGCGCTGCCGTCCGTCATGGAACACCTGAAAAAACTCGAGGCGGCCAATCTTATCACCTCAAGGAAAAAAGGGCGGACACGGATCTGTGCGCTGTCCCCGGAGGCATTCACACCAGCCCAAAATTGGCTGAGCGCACAGAATGCGATCTGGGAAGGGCGTCTCGACCGTTTTGACGATTACATAACGACCCTCATGCAGGAGAAAGAGACATGACCCTCGATCCCAAGACCGACCTGACATTCACGCGCACGATCAACGCACCACGAGCCCNGCTTTGGGAGTGCTGGACAACGCCAGAGCATATCAAGAATTTCTTTGTGCCAAGACCGCATGTGATCGAGGCATGCGAGATCGACCTGAGGGTTGGAGGCAAATTCAACACGACAATGAATGTCGACGGCCACCGGATGGAGAACGTGGGCGTTTTTCTGGACGTGGTCGACGGCGAACGATTGGTGTTCACAGACACCTATAGTGAAGGATGGAAGCCCGCCCCCGATCCCTTTATGACGGCGATCGTCGAGTTTGCCGATGATGGAAAGGGTGGAACCACATACACGGCCACGGCGCGCCATCGGTCATCCGAAGCGCGGCAGAGCCACGAGGATATGGGTTTCTATGAGGGCTGGGGAACAGTGGCAACACAGCTTGAGGCCTACGCGCAATCGCTCAAGTGACGCTCGTTTGCTCTGCACGAGGGGGGGTCAGGGTCCTGACCATTGACGCAGGCGTCAGATCACGCGCCGTCAGCGGTGCGTGGATTGCCGCAGATCCATCGGCCCGCATCGCGCGCTCCGCTCACGACCGTCTCTCGCGACACGCAGCCAACACCTCCACCGACGCGTGACCGATCCGTGTAGAACCTCAAAAGTAAAAATAATTAGTGTTTATTATCAATAAACTGTGAGAAATTTCTGAAAAATCTGCGACTCACCCGATTGCGGTTTACCGCACGTTAACCCTCTCACCGTTATCCATGATCTTGCAAGCAGGCGAGGTCACGGATGCCCGAAGATACCCATCCTTCCACTCACCCCCCACTCCCACCCACCACGGAAGATGATCGGGTGTCGTGGCTTCGCCTCTTGCGCTCTCGCCGGGTTGGTCCGGCCACCTTTCACCGCCTGATGGCCGCGCATGGCAGCGCGCAAGCGGCGCTTGCGGCCCTGCCAGAGGTGGCGCGCGCGGCGGGTGTTGCGGATTACACCCCCTGCCCCATCGGTGTGGCCGAGGCGGAATTGCGCGCGGGGCGCGCCGCGGGGGCCCGCCTGATCTGCGCTTCAGATCCGGAATTTCCCAGCCGATTGCAAGAGATACAGGATGCGCCGCCGCTTCTGTGGATCATGGGCGATGCCGCGCTGCTCGCGCGTCCCATGATCGCCCTGGTGGGNGCGCGCAATGCCTCGTCACTTGGCACCCGCATGGCNAAATCCCTCGCGGCTGACCTCTCGGCCCGTGGCTATCTCATTGTCTCGGGCCTAGCGCGCGGCATCGACACCGCCGCCCATCTGGGCAGTCTCACCGGTGGCACTGTCGCGATCATGGCGGGCGGGGTCGATGTGATCTATCCGGCGGAGAACTCGAAATTGGCCAGCGACATCCTCGCCAATGGCCTGCGCCTCTCGGAACAGCCCATCGGCCTCATCCCGCAGGCCCGGCATTTCCCCAGCCGCAACCGGCTGGTCAGCGGTTTGGCGCAGGCTGTGGTCGTGGTAGAGGCCGCCGCTAAATCCGGATCTCTGATCACCGCGCGCACCGCCCTCGATCAGGGGCGCGATGTGATGGCCGTGCCCGGCCACCCGATTGACGCCCGCGCCAGTGGCTGCAACATGCTCATCCGCGACGGGGCCATTCTGGTGCGCAACGCAGAGGATGTGATCGACGCCCTGCCTCAGATCCCCCTCCTCAAACCGGCTCCCGCCCCTCAGACCGAGATGCCCCTCGACGCCGCACCTGTCCCCCCGCGCAGCCTGCGCGAAACGGCGAGCCTGCACGCGCAGATCCTCAACCGTCTCGGACCCTCTCCCTTGGCCGAGGATCAGCTGATCCGCGATCTCTCCACTCCCGCGCACAAAGTTGCCCCGGCGCTGCTTGACCTTGAACTTGACGGGCGTATCACCCGGCATCCGGGCGGTCTCTTGGCGCTCGCACGGTGAGAATCGTCGATAGGGTTCTGAGCGCCCGTGATCCGCAAAGCCCCGTTCGGGGTCATAAAGTCGCGGTTTTGCAACCCTTACGGCTAGATTGACAATTCCCCTTGCCAGCCCACATGGTGCCCCGCCATAAGCCTCGACCAGAGTCGGAAGGAGTGCCCATGCCCGTTGTCGTTGTAGAATCGCCCGCCAAAGCCAAGACAATCAACAAGTATTTGGGCGACGGATACACGGTTCTGGCAAGCTATGGCCACGTCCGCGACTTGCCTGCCAAAGATGGCTCTGTCGACACAGAGCACGGATTTGAGATGACATGGGAAATCGGCGTCGACAGCCGAAAACATGTCAAGGCCATCGCCGATGCGCTTAAAGACGACAACGCGCTGATCCTCGCCACTGACCCCGACCGCGAAGGAGAGGCCATCAGCTGGCATCTTGAAGAAACCCTGCGCAAGCGCAAGGCGATCACCAAGGACACCCCCGTCAGCCGCGTGGTGTTCAACGCGATCACCAAATCCGCCGTCACCGAGGCGATGAAAAATCCCCGTCAGGTCGATGCGCCACTGGTCGAGGCCTATCTGGCCCGCCGCGCGCTGGATTACCTCGTCGGCTTCAACCTAAGCCCGGTGCTCTGGCGCAAACTGCCCGGCGCGCGCTCGGCTGGGCGCGTGCAGTCGGTCTGCCTGCGCCTCATCGTCGAACGCGAGATGGAGATCGAGGCCTTTACCGCCCGCGAATACTGGTCCGTCAAGGCCGTGCTGACCACGCCACGCGGACAGGATTATGAGGCGCGGCTTGTCTCGCTCGCGGGCAAGAAGCTCGACAAATTCGATCTGGAGAACGCCACGCAGGCCGAATTGGCGGTGCAAGCCATCACCTCCCGCACGCTCACCGTCACCTCGGTCGAGGCGAAACCGGCCAGCCGCAACCCCTCTGCCCCCTTCATGACCTCGACCTTGCAACAAGAGGCCAGCCGCAAATTCGGCATGGGTGCCAAGCAATGCATGTCTGCCGCGCAACGGCTCTACGAGGCCGGATACATCACCTATATGCGGACCGACGGCATCGACATGGCGCCCGAGGCCGTGATGGCCGCGCGCGACGCGATCAAGGACCGCTTTGGCCCCGAATACCTGCCAAAATCGCCGCGCATGTACAAGAACAAGGCCAAGAACGCCCAAGAGGCGCATGAATGTATCCGCCCCACAGAGATGACCCGCGACGCAGGTCATATCAAAACCTCTGACGCGGATCAGCGCAAACTCTACGATCTCATCTGGAAGCGCACCCTCGCCTGTCAGATGGAGGCGGCACGGATGGAGCGCACCACTGTCGAGATCGGCAGCAACGATGGACAGGTCGGACTGCGTGCCACCGGTCAGGTGATGCTCTTTGAGGGCTTTCTTAAGGTCTACGAAGAAGGTCGCGATGATGTCAGCGGCGACGAGGATGATCGCCGCCTGCCGCAGATCATGCAGGGCGAACCCGCAGCCTTTGCCAAATCCTCGCTCCGGACTGAGTTTGCCAAGGCAAGCGACGGGGCCGAGTCGACCGCCGCGGTGCTCTCTCCCAACGAAGCCATCCTTGGCCTTCAGCATTTCACCCAACCGCCGCCCCGCTACACCGAGGCGACGCTGGTCAAGAAGATGGAAGAATTGGGCATCGGCCGCCCCTCGACCTACGCCAGCGTTCTGACCACGATTCAGGACCGCGAATATGTGCGAAAGGAACAGAACCGTCTCTTCCCCGAGGATAAGGGCCGCATTGTCACGGTCTTTCTGATCAATTTCTTCCGCAAATACGTGGGCTACGAATTCACCGCCAATCTCGAAGAGGATCTCGACCGCGTCAGCGCGGGCGAGGCGGATTACAAGGAAATTCTGGCGCGGTTCTGGCGCGATTTCTCCGCCGCGATTGCCGAAACGTCAGAGCTGCGCATCACCGAGGTGCTCACTGTGCTTGACGCGGCCCTTGCCCCCACACTCTATCCCCCCCGCGAGGATGGCAGCGACCCGCGTCAGTGCCCGCTCTGCGGCACCGGTCAGTTGCATCTCAAAACCTCGCGCTCGGGCGGCTTTGTCGGCTGCGGCAACTACCCCGAATGCCGCTACACCCGTCCCATCGGCGGGGATGCCGGGGAAAATGGCGACCGGATTCTGGGCGAAGATGAGAACGGCATTGAGATTTCGCTGCGCTCGGGCCGCTTTGGCCCCTATGTGCAGCGTGGCGAGGCGACGGAAGAGAACAAGAAACCCGACCGCGCCAGCCTGCCCAAAGGCTGGAGCGCCGAGGCGATGACGCTGGAAAAGGCACTCACCCTGCTCAGCCTTCCGCGTGAGGTGGGCCAACACCCCGAAGGCGGCATGATTTCCGCCAATTTCGGGCGCTTTGGCCCCTATCTCATGCATCAATCGCCGGAAGAGGCCAAACCGGTCTACGCCAATCTCAAAGACCCGAATGATGTGTTCGAAATCGGCATGAACCGCGCCGTTGAACTCTTGGCCGCCAAACGCGCCAATCCCGGTGGGCGCGGACGTGCTGCGGCCAAGGCGCTGCGCGAAATGGGCGAACACCCCGAACATGGCGGCCCGATCCAGATCCTTGAGGGGCGCTATGGTCCCTATATCAAATGGGACAAGGTCAACGCGACCCTGCCCAAAGGCACCGAGCCGGAGGATGTGACGATGGAGATGGCCGTCGAGGCCATTGCCGCCAAGGCCTCCAAACCCGGTAAGGGGCGCAAGACCGCCGCCAAGAAACCTGCCGCCAAAACCGCATCCGCCAAGAAACCGGCCACAAAAAAGGCACCGGCAAAAAAAGCTCCTGCGAAGAAAACCAGCAGCGCAAAGGCCCCTGCCAAACGGGCCGCCGCAGGCGAATAGTCCCACGCCACACAGAGCTGGGTCTACGTAGTAATCCTTAATCCGCGTCGTTGCGGAGAGGGGTGCGTTGACTCGTGCCCACAANGCGCCCCATACCGGGGCCGACAACTGTCTGGAGGAGTTTCAAATGAAAAAGGTTTACGGCTCTGCCGCCGAGGCGCTTGACGGGATCTTGCGGGATGGCATGCTGATCGCGGCGGGCGGCTTTGGGCTCTGTGGCATTCCCGAATTGCTCTTGGCAGCCATTCGCGACTCGGGCGTCAAGGATCTGACCTTTGCCAGCAACAATGCAGGCGTCGATGATTTTGGCATCGGCATCCTGCTGCAGACCCGGCAAGTGCGCAAAATGATGTCCTCCTATGTGGGCGAGAATGCCGAATTCATGCGCCAGTATCTCTCGGGCGAGCTGGAACTTGAATTCAACCCGCAGGGCACCTTGGCCGAACGTATGCGCGCTGGCGGCTGCGGCATCCCCGGTTTTTACACCAAGACAGGCGTCGGCACTCAGGTGGCCGAGGGCAAGGAACACAAGGACTTCAACGGCGAGACNTATATTCTCGAACGGGGCATCTTTGCCGACCTCTCGATCGTCAANGCGTGGAAGGCCGACACCACCGGCAACGCGATCTTTCGCAAGACCGCCCGCAACTTCAACCCGCCGGCCGCGATGTGCGGCAAGATCTGCATCATGGAGGTCGAGGAAATCGTCCAACCCGGCGAATTGGACCCCGACACCATCCACCTGCCGGGCATCTATGTGCATCGCCTCGTACAAGGCACACATCAGAAACGCATCGAACAACGTACCGTGAGGGCAGCATAATGGCTTGGGATCGCAATCAGATGGCCGCACGCGCGGCGCGAGAGCTTGAGGATGGCACCTATGTAAACCTCGGGATCGGCATTCCGACACTGGTGCCTAATTTCATCCCCGAAGGCGTGACCGTNACCCTGCAATCGGAAAACGGCATGCTGGGCATGGGTCCGTTTCCAGTTGCAGGCACCGAAGACCCGGACCTGATCAATGCTGGCAAGCAGACCATCACCGAAGTNCCGCAGACCAGCTATTTCGACAGCGCGCTGAGTTTCGGCATGATCCGGGGGGGCAAGATCGCCATGGCGATCCTCGGGGCCATGGAAGTGGCCGAGAATGGCGATCTCGCCAACTGGATGATCCCCGGCAAGCTGGTCAAGGGCATGGGCGGTGCCATGGATCTCGTGGCGGGCGTGGGCCGAGTGGTCGTGGTCATGGACCACACCAACAAGCATGGCGAGTCGAAAGTGCTCAAATCCTGCACCCTGCCGCTCACCGGCACGGGCGTGGTCAATCGGATCATCTCGAACCTGGGCGTTCTGGACGTGGTCGACGGCGGTCTCAAGATTGTTGAGTTGGCCGAAGGCGTCACCGAAGACGAATTGCGCGCCGCGACCGAGGCGACCATCGTCAACTGATCGTCGTCAACTGAAATCCAAGGGCCGAGCGCTTGCGTCGTTCGGCCCTTACTTCATCGCCAGATTGAGCGCGCAGGCATCGGTGATCAATTCCGGCTGCGTCTTGCACAGCCCGCGCGCCACCTCATAGGCGGCCAGCACCTTGGGGATATAGTCGCGGGTCTCTGTATAGGGCGGCACGCCACCGTGCTGTTTGACGGCGTTCTCGCCGGCATTATACCCCGCAAGCGCCAGCACCACATCGCCTTTGAACTCCGTCATCAGCCAGTCCAGATAGGCCACCCCGCCCCGGATATTCTGGGCCGGTGACAGGCTGTCGGTCACACCAAAGCGACGGGCCGTATCCGGCATGAGCTGCATCAGCCCCTGCGCCCCTGCCCCGCTGAGTGCCGCAGGCCGGCCAGAGGATTCGACAGCGATCACCGCCAGAACCAACGCAGGAGAGATTTGCGTGCCGATGGTCTCGCTGAGGATATGACGACCTTCCGAACGGGCGATGTCTTGCACCGATTGTAGCCGAGGCGCGCTGACGTATTTGCCAGCGGGCGGCCTGCTCAGATGGTCCATCGCCGTTCGCAGGCGCAGGTTCGGATCGGTTTCCTGATCGGCGGGGACAAGTTCCCAGAACCACCCATAGGCCGCATTACGGGGCACGTCAGGGGTAACAGGCGCAGGTGTGTCCTTCTTTTTGACACGCGGCGCAGGGGCCTGAGGCGTGACCTGCACGAGCGGTCCGCGTCGTGTCCCCGGCGCAGGTGCCTTTTCCCGCTTGAAGGTGAAGTCAGCNAAGGGTTGCGGCTCCTGCGCCACAACGGGGCCGGTTCCTGCAAGAATCGCAGCAAACACCAAAAGACTTAAAATTTTCATAGCGGGCGCTGCTCTGCCTCTGATTGATTGTGTCAAGTATTGCAAAAATACGCCTCCGACGCCAGTATTGTCGTGATTGAGGGTGCGAGCACCGCACAATTGCGCCACAATCCCCCCTTCAAACCCGAGGAAAAACGGTTTTTCAGATTTTCTTCTGTTGTTTTTCAATATCTTAAGATTTTTCATGGAGTTTCTTCAGGTCACTCGAAAATTGGTCCATTGCCGCCAAATTCCCGCCTGATTTGACCCGCTATATGGCTTCACACCACGACGGCAGCGGGCCATTAAAAAAATCGGGTCCTAAACTGAAGCGGCTGTAACAACACAAGCAACTGATCCTTTGGAGGGACCAACAATGATCAAATTTTTCAAAAACTTCTCGAAAGACGAAGACGGCGCCGTAACGGTTGACTGGGTCGTTCTGACCGCAGCCGTCGTTGGCCTGGGCATCGCTGGTGTGGCATCGGTCAACAGCGGCATCACCTCGCTGGCCAGCGCGATCGAAACTGGCGTCTCCGGCCAGACCGTCGGTTCGGGTGCAGCTGCTCCCACAACCACACCGTAATACGACCCGAACGTGTTAGGGTCATGGCCGCAAATCCACGATTTGCGGCCATGTCGCCCTAAACACGCATAGCGCTCATGCGCGAAATTCAGAACCTTGGTTAAAGCGTATAGACACTCAGAACATCCAAACGCCGAAGTTCAGGAATTTCCGTACCGAAAGGCGAATTTTGGAATGCGACACATAGCGAGACGATTTGCGTTCGACCAGGATGGGGCGGTGACTGTCGATTGGGTGGTGCTCACCGC
>JGI25319J35699_1001141_pt1 | contig 11172 bp, 9 predicted proteins | sample AutmiccommuBRH17_FD_35699 | JGI IMG/M metagenome (IMG submission 35699) | reverse complement strand
CGTCGCGGCAACGGCCGGCGTGATTGCATTATGGCAATGGCAGGCGAACCACGGGCGTAGCAGTTCTGAAAGCACAAAGATCGCGATTGGCGGGGCATTGACCACCATCGGGGTCGCAATCATCGCTGTCGGCGCAGCGATGGCGGAAAGTGGCAAAGTTAGTATCGCTTTCCCCGTCCTGGCCTTTGCATTCACCGGGATTGGTTTTGCCTGGTACTGGGCGACCTGGCTCGCACTGGTATCGCGCTATTCACCAGCCAAGATTGCCGCACGCATGATGGCTGCCGCCTATCTGGTCGCCTTTTTCGGCAACGTAATCAGCGGCTACGTCGCCACTTTCTACGAAACCATGTCGCCCGCGCTGTTCTGGTCATTGAATGCAGGCGTGTGCTTTGCAGGCAGCGCGGCCTTCTATGTCTTCGGCCCGATGCTGGTGCGGGGGCTACACAGCGGCGCGGCAGAGCAGCCCTTCGCAGGGCAACGCGTTGGCCCATTAAAAGCTCTCTGAAGAACCATAGGCCAACTACATTTTCGAGCGCTGCCGCACCCCGGCAAGGTTGGCAATTCCATCCCCGCCAGCACCAGCGGGATGATGATTTTCGGCGGCTGCCAACCCTTACGAACCAGCAACACCGCCAAAGCTTTGTCCGAACGGCACCGCCGATGGCCGATTATTCCAGTTCGATCACCTTGCCACGCGCCATAACAAACTGAACGTTTTTGTAGGCTGACACATCCGTCAAGGGATCGCCCTTAACTGCGATGATGTCGGCGCTTTTACCCGGTGCGATCGTGCCGATCTCATCAGAAAGGCCGAGCAGGTCAGCGGCGTTGATCGTGGCTGCGACCAATGCGCTTTCGGGAGTCATCCCGTGCGCCACCATAAGTTCGAATTCGTCGCCATACCGCTATTCTCGCCAGCAGCGGCGATCCGCGTGCAGAGCGAGCGAAGGATGATCATGTGTCGAACTGCGTGGCCTTTTTTAGGATGTCCCTCCCCTCCTTGAGGATATGGTTCTCTAGGCGAAGCCGCTCGTTCTCGCGGGCCAGATCTGCCTGCGGTGCTGACACCAGTTCAGTCGGCCGATACTGCGACAACCACTTGCCCAGCGTCGATTTACCAATGTCCAAATCCTTGGCCACGCGCTCACGCGATAGCCCACTCGTCAGCGCAATCCGCACCGCCTCCTGCTTGAACTCTTCGGAATGCTTCATCATCTCGTCGGTCTCCTGATGCGAGCTCTAAACGCTCAGGTGACCGGCACAAAACCGTTACAAGTCCAGTGCTTGCGATGGAATGTGATGGGCATTGACCTGGCTTGGAAAGGCCAGTGGCGGTGGGAGGGAGCTTGCGAACGAACTCTCTCCACACATACTACTCAAAAAGTCCGGTTTGTTTGACGATGTAGCCTATCGGCTTTTTCCGCTTCTCGATCACACCCTCAGCAACAAGGCGGCTCAGCCATTGTCTGGCTTGTGCAGTGGACACATCGAGTTCGGTCGCCACCTCTGCTTCTTTCATCGGCACCCTCAACAGCCGCTGCATCACGTCCCGTACTGCAGCGAACAATGCATCGGCGGGGAGTGGCGCCAACTCCGTCGGCGGATTGGCCTCTTTTGGTTCCTGCGCTACCGCTGCAGTAGGCTCTTGCACATGCCCATCTGGCTTATCCTTCTCCGGGCAATCGGAGGAAATGATTCCGTTCGCCACATCGAACACAGCGGGCGTCGCAGGAGCGTCATGCTTCGCCCCCTCATCTGGAAATAGCTTAAGGCCGGATTGCTTAGGCACATCTGGGCATGACACATTTGCGTCAAACACACTTACAAATGACTCTGCGTCTTTGGGGTTCGGCCAGAGAAGCGCACCCTTCTTTCGCAGGCCATCAAGACCAGCAGATGGTTCACCAGTCGATCGAATGTACACTGGCACCAATTTTAGCTTTTCGATTTGTTCGATTGCGCCTGCCCAGGTCCCGCCCTTATTCAGATCTGAGCTAACAACAAGGGATGCCTCAGCAAGCGCGTAGATCAACTTGTTGCGCTGCATCGCATTACCAACGTTGAAGCCTGCATTTGGATCATAAGGCGAAATCAGCACAAGTTGACCGTCGAGCAGCAGATTTCGATGCTCACGGTTCATGGCTATCTTTTCTAGGCTGTCCGCCAGAACGCCAGTGACTCTACCGCCAGCGTCAAGAGCACCGTTCATCGCGGCCTGATCGATGCCTTTGGCTCCGCCCGACACGAGCATCCTGCCAGCACGAGCAGCCAACCGGCCAATTTCCTTGGTGTAATCGATTAATACCTCGTCCACATGACGCGATCCCACTACCGCCAGGCCGCCGGCATCCAGTAGGCTCATATCACCGCAGCCATATATAACTGCCGGGGCGTTTTCTCGCAGCTGGGCCTTCAGGCGACGCGGGTACTCAGGGTCAGCGCGACTGACCACCCATATGGCACGGGCCTGCCAATGTTCGATGACTTGGCTCAGAAGAAAGCCCCGCCCAAGCAAGCTTTCTAGTCGCCTTTCCTCAATCACCGACTGGCATCGGCGCAGGATTTCAGCTGCCTCCGAAGATAAAAGGTCGGCGGGTTGTCGCTGAATCTCCCGCAAGTGACGTGCAAGGCGCTTGTACTCGCCGGGTGAAAGCAAGTCAGAGGAGGCCGCGCCACGTTTGGCGATAAGGGGCGCTGTGAGCAGCAAGATCGCCTGAGTGTTAGGTGAAAGGGCTGGCATCATTCATTTTGCCCCGTCTGTGAAAGAGCCATTGGCCAAACCACACCACTACCGCTCTGACGCAATAGCCACGCGGAAACCGTTAGAGTCCATCGCGAATCAACCATGTCGTCAATCAGCAGCGCCGGAGTTTGAGGGATGGGCTGGCCGTTAAGCGAGAGCGAGCCATCGATGTTGCGTGCCTGCTGAGTACTGTTCGCCATTGTCTTCTGTTCGGGTCTTGCGTCTGTTTTCTCGATGATACTATAAAACGGCAAACCAAGCGCATTAGCCAACCGTTGCGCGAAATTTGGCACAAGGTGGGGGTGCCGCAATGATGGGACACACGTCACCCACTCCGGGCCGGGTTGCGGGTTCCATTCCTGAATCATCTTCACACAGGCTGCAACCAGATCGTCCGAAAAATGACCGTCGTGATACTTTCCTTGTCGAACCAGGCCACCCCAACCAGCATCACCCCAAACGCATAAAGCTTTTCCGGCCTCAGCCCGATGAGCCGGGGCGATGAGACCATTGACTCCGTAATGAGGCATTCCGCCATCCGGCCATTTTTTGCGCGGCTCGATTGGCAGACTAGTTCGTCGTAGAAACTCAACTGCAGATTTAACCAAGTCGTCATTCACCGCTTCAGGCAACGGTGCCAACGCAGGCGCGGTAACCTGGCTCGGGTCGCCATCCAAGGCCCCGATCAGGAAACCCATATGTTGGCCAAAAGGCAGACTGACGTAGTCCTGCATTTGCTTTGGCTCGCCCCGCCGTAACGCGGTGAGTCTTTCTGCACGTTCCCAGAAGCCATCGCTCAGTGTTGCCGCCGTGAGCTGCCATTTGCTGCCTTGCTTGGCAATAGGAGCAGGTGACTCGAGAGAAAGCAGCGATATCGTCTTTTCGATACGCCCTTTGCTCAAGTTTACGCGGCTTAACAACATGGGAACAGATAAGCCGTTGGGCTCTTCCTCAAGAGCTCCCAGGACATCGGCGACTTCCTGCTGGGTGGGGAACGCGCTACGGATGAACCAGTCGGTGATATCGGATTCCTCCTGACCACTCAGGAGCACCCCATAGGCCGAATCCAGGGCGCGACCCGCGCGCCCGACCTGCTGGTAATACGCTACGACCGAACCGGGCATTTGATAGTGAATGACAAAAGCCAGATCAGGCTTGTCGTACCCCATACCCAGGGCCGTTGTAGCAACCAGCGCTTTTACCTGGTTGTTGAGCAAAGCCTGCTCGAGCTCTTCCCGGCGATCGCCCGTTTCCCCCGTATATGCCTCAACGTTAAACCCTTGGGTTTTCAGCCAGTCAGCGACCTGGTTAGCATCCCGCACGGTCAATGTGTAAATGATGCCATGCCCATTCAATGTCGCAAGTTGTTCTGCCAGCCATGCGAGGCGTTCAGCCTGACTGGGCAATCTAATAGTCTGCAAGGTAAGAGAGGTTCGATTTAGGTCGCCGCGTGCAACCTCAAGGTTCGGACCCAAAACAGTTGCAAGGTCCGTCATGACACGGTTGTTCGCCGTCGCGGTAGTTGCAAGCAAGCGTAGATTGGGTGGCAGTGTTTTGACGATCCGCTCCAAGAGGCGGTAGTGAGGGCGGAAGTCATGCCCCCAATCCGAGATGCAGTGGGCCTCGTCGATGACCAACATGGAAATCTGTGCGGCAATCCCAGACAAAACTTGGGTCTGGAAATAGTCGTTTGCTAACCGCTCAGGCGAAATCAGGAGAATATCGATTTCGCCCTTGGCAAGTTTGACTTCTACCGCTGCCCACTCATCCACGTTATCAGAGTTTATCGTGGCAGCCCTAACGCCCATTCGTTCAGCTGCCGCGATCTGGTTGCGCATCAGCGCCAACAGCGGCGAGATCAGCAGCGAAGGGCCACTACCGGCCTCACGAAGTAGCTTGGCCGCAATGAAATACACGAAACTTTTGCCCCAGCCGGTCTTCTGAACGACCAGCAAGCGCCCATTGCCTTCGACAATGTGGCGAATTGCTTCCTCTTGGCCATCGCGAAAGGTGGCATCTGCTCGCCCGGAGCCGATACGCAAAAGTTCAAGAGCACGATGGGGGTCGTAATTCACGCGATCACCTTCACTTGGGCGTATGATTTCATTGATAAAAGGACAGTGCCTGATTGAAGGTTCATCACTTCAGGTTAGCCCGAAATGCCGCTCGAAGAAGTCCGCCAGCTTATCCAACACTGTTTGCTTCTTCGCGGCGTGACTGTTGTTTTTTGCAAACCTCGACACAGGCGGCAGGATCTTCGTGATCGCGGTGCCGGTGGTGGGAATGCTGCCATCGCGAAAGGCATTTTCGACGAAGCTACGCGTGGCATCGGCATTGAGGTTCTCGTCCGCGATAATGCGCTCCAGTTCCTCGACCTTTTTTGCCGCCATGAACGCCTGCCATTGCGCATCAACCTTGGCCGTGGCCGACAGGGAGTCCACGAACTGTTCGATGAGGTCTTTCTTGTTGCGCAAGGATGGACTGGAGTTGATGGCGCGTTCGATCGTCGCGCGGATTTCTTTGTCCGCGCCTGTGCCCTTTGCCTTCAGGTAGCGTTCGACCAGCAGAAGGATATAATCGACGTTGATTTCGACCTGCTTGATGAGCTCGATCTCGAACACCACGTCGTCATTGATCGCCTCCTTTTCGGCATCCGACGTGCTGCGGAATTCGGCATAGAGGTTCAAATATAGGCTCTGGTAATCCTGAAACTCTCGTTCGCTCAGAATTTCGTTGCCGGCAAAGTCGTCGAAGGCAGTGAGGATATTTTTCAAACGCAGGATTGAACCGAACAGCTTGATGAATGCCTTTTGCGCCGTTTCCCCAATGATTGCCTGCTCGAGCGGGAAACCGGTGATCAGATCGGCGACCCGCTTTTCATATTCGCCGTAATATTCGGCATAGGGCTTGAGCAGCACGATGCCCTTGGCGTCCTTGTTGCCAAACAAGGCCAGCGCATCATTGGTTTCCTGCTCAAGATTGCGGAACGAAACGATGTTGCCATAGGTCTTGACGGAATTCAGGATGCGATTGGTTCGCGAATAGGCCTGGATCAGCCCGTGGGCCTTCAGGTTCTTGTCCGCCCAAAGGGTGTTCAGCGTCGTGGCATCGAACCCGGTCAGGAACATGTTGACCACGATCACAATATCCAGTTCGCGCTTTTTCAGACGCTGCGACAAATCCTTGTAGTAGTTCTGGAACTTGTCGGCAGACGTGTCGTAGCTGGTGCCGAACAGGGCATTGTAATCCTTGATCGCGGCGTCCAGAAAATCGCGGGATCCCTGATCCAGCCCACCGGTCTCGAACTCTTCCTCGCCCAGCAGGCCGCCTTCTTCGTCCTCATTCGCTGCAAAGCTGTAGATCAGGCCGATCTTCAGCCGCTGCGCCTCTGGCAAGGACTGCTGCTGTTTGGTAAATTCCGCATAATAGCGCTTGGCCGCATCGATAGAGGCACAGGCCAGTAGCGAGTTGAAACCGGTCAGCCGCTTGCCATCATGCCTGTAGGAACTGCTGCGCTTGGTCTTCTGGTCGAAATGTTCGCGGATATAGCCGACGATCTGCGCAATCCGCTCGGGTGCCAGCAATGCGCGCTCCGTATCGATGGCGGACACCTGCTTGTCCTTGATACCCACTCCGGCTTTGATCGTGTTGATATAGTCAATCCGGAACGGCAGCACGTTCTTGTCATTGATGGCATCGACGATGGTGTAGGTATGCAGCTTGTCGCCGAAGGCCTGCTGAGTCGTGCGCCGCCGGGGATCGCCGCCGGTGCCGGAGTTTTCCGCAAAGATCGGCGTGCCGGTAAATCCGAACAGGTGATAGCGCCGGAAAACGCGGGTGATTTCGGCGTGCATGTCGCCAAACTGGCTGCGGTGGCATTCGTCGAAGATCACAACGACATGATCGTTATAGACGTCATGCTTGCGGTTCGCGGCGACAAAGCGCGACAGTTTCTGGATGGTAGTGATGATGATCCGGGCGTTCGGGTCTTCCAGCTGCCGTTGCAGCACGGCGGTGGACGTGTTGGAATTCGCCGCGCCTTTCTCGAACCGCTCGTATTCACGCATGGTCTGGTAATCCAGATCCTTGCGGTCGACCACGAACAGCACCTTGTCGATACCGGGCAGGCTGCGCGCCAGTTGCGCGGCCTTGAAGCTGGTCAACGTCTTGCCGCTGCCGGTCGTGTGCCAGATATAGCCACCTGCGGCAGGCATACCCAACTGCCGCAGATTGGTGGACCCGGCGATCCGCTGCAAAATCTTTTCGGCGGCGACGATTTGATAGGGGCGCATCACCAACAGCTTGCGGTCCACGTCGAACACGCAATAGCGGGTCAGGATGTTGAGCACCGTATGTTTGGCAAAGAAAGTCTTGGTGAAGCCAGCCAGATCGGTGATCGGGCGGTTGGTTGCATCGGCCCACCAGCTTGTGAAGGCAAAGCTGTTGGAGCTTTTCTGGCGGCTGCGCTTGCCGCGTTGTTCGGCCAGATGCCCGTCGCGCACGGTGTTGCTGTAGTATTTGGTTAGTGTGCCATTGCTGATAACGAACAGTTGCACATATTCGAATAAACCCGACCCGGCCCAGAAGCTGTCGCGGCTGTAACGGTTGATCTGATTGAATGCCTCGCGGATATCCACGCCGCGCCGCTTCAGTTCGATGTGCACCATGGGCAAGCCGTTCACCAGAACGGTCACGTCGTATCGGTTAGCCCGTGCGCCCTCTGCCTCGTACTGGTTCAACACCTGAAGCGTGTTATTGTGAATGTTGGCTTTGTCGATCAGGTAGATGTTCTTGGTGGTGCCATCATCACGCTTCAGCACCTGCACATGGTCTTCCTGAATGCGCGCGGCCTTCTCGATGATGCCATCATTGGCGCTGGCGATGCAGGTGGTGAAGAAACGCTCCCACTCCGCGTCTGACAGCGAAACCTTGTTCAGTTTTTCCAGTTGAAGGCGCAAATTGGCGATCAGCCCGGCTTCGGATGTCAGGGGCAGATAGTCATAGGCCTGGGCCTGCAATTGCCGGATGAACGCGCGTTCCAGCGCATCTTCGGATTGATAGGCGGCATCCTGAACACTGGCGGCGTCCGGCACGAACTCGGCGACAACGGTGCTTTCTTCCGAAATCGCGATGGTTTCATAGCGTAAACTTGGGCGGTCTTCGGTCATGCTCGCCCTCCCGGAATCTGGTTCACACGAAGGCACGAAGACACGAAATCCTGCTGGCCGTTAACGATCCGCTTGCACCCCTCCTTGAAGGTTGCGGCACCGAAGTTGATGAGCAGGCCCAGCGGAAGGTTCATCAGCCGCAGGTAGGTCAGCACCTGCTTTGCATGAACAGGGGCCAGCCTCTCAACCGACTTCAATTCAACCAGCAGCAGGTTTTCAACAATCAGATCGGCCCGAAACCCTTCGTTCAGGGCAAGTCCCATAACGTTGACTGGAATCGGCTGCTGCCGCGTTGTGGCCAACCCCTGTTCGCGCAGCAGCTTGTCCAGCACCGCTTCATAGACGGATTCCAGCAACCCCGGTCCGATTTCCCGATGCATCCGAAAGGCGCAATCAACGACGATCCGCGACAGCTCTTCCTTGTCTTTTCGTGGCTTCGTGTCTTCGTGCGAATTAATCATGCGGCGTTCCCCGGATTTAGTTTCACACGAAGGCACGAAGTCACGAAGGAAAGACTGCTGATGTTTNCCGCCGGAGGCAGCACTTCCATGCTTTTTCGTGGCTTCGTGGTTTCGTGCGAAATCATCATGCGGCGTTCCCCGGATTTAGTTTCACACGAAGNCACGAAGTCACGAAGGAAAGACTGCTGATGTTTACCGCCGGAGGCAGCACTTCCATGCTTTTTCGTGGCTTCGTGGTTTCGTGCGAAATCATCATGCGGCCTCGGCGAAGGTCAGCAGGCGGTCGCGGTAATGCTCATATTGCTGGCGGCGGGCGCGGATTTCTGCGGGAAGCCCGCTGGACAAATCGTTCACCAGCGCATCGAAACGATCGAGGATGGCGACGATACGTTCCTGTTCTTCGAGCGGGGGGACGGGGATACGGATTTTAGCCAGCCTCTCACCGGAAATTCGGCGAACCTTGGTCCCGGTGATGTGACTTTTCTTCTGCGTCTGGAAATCCTCAGTCTGAAAGAAATACGCGACATACTTGGGGTCCATCGAGTGGTGGAAGATATAGGCATCAGTGCTGACCGCCACGTCCTCATCGCCCAGCCATGCTACTGCCTTCGCAACAGCTTCATCGTCTTCGCTCGTGGTGGCGATCACAAGATCACCCTGCCGCGCTTTTCGCAGGCGTGCGGCGTATTCCGGGCTGACAAACGACTTTGTCGCCTTCGCCCAAACACCGTAATGGGTATGGATCTGGCCGTAGTGAATGCAGCCCGCGCCAGATTCCTTGAAGTCCGATTTCTGGATGCCCGAACCACGCGTGAAGTTGCCAATCTCACCCAAGGCCATTATCCTTGTTGCTTGCTTGCTTGCTTGCTTGCTTGCTTGGCTATCGGTGCGTTCGGCGAAGCTGAGCAGGGTATCGCGATAGTGCTGATACTGCCGACGCCGCGCCTCCAGCTCCGCCTCCAGCTCCGCCTCCAGCTTGGTGAACCTGTCAAGAATTGCAACAATTTCCCGCTGAATTTCGAGCGGCGGGAGGGGGATACGGAACTCACGAACACGGTTGTCCGGAATGGACGGATAGTTGCCCGGAACCTGCTTCTGTTCCACATATTTGCAGAATCGGTCCGTCCCAAGGTTATGTGCAAGGAAGTTTGTAAGAACCTGATTTTGCACTGGCCTCAAGACGCAATATCCGGTGCTTGCAATCTCCCCGTCAAATGCAGTTGGGATTACGGCCCAACGCATCTGCGTCGGTCGGGTAGTCGCAAATATCACATCGCCTTCACGAACGACTTGTTGAGCGCGACTAGGGGCATCATCAGCGCAGATCGTTGCGGTTTCGCCGATCCTGCCTGTAGTCCGATCAACGGAACTCAAATCAATATACTGAAATTCGGCATCACCAGCGTTTGCCCACCGGATATTTGAACCACGAACGGTCACATCGGCCAACGCCCTGAACTCCACCCCTTCCGGACACAACTCCGCAATCAGCGCATCAATCCGGCTCATGGCTTGTCCTTCCCGCTGATTTTCTTCTGCACCTGCTTCACGGTTTCCAGATAGGCGGTTTCCACCTCCGAAGGCTGCTCTGCAATCTGGGCGCGGTATTTGGCATATTCATCGTCGGCGTGGGCCACCGCCTGTTTATGGCTGACCTTGCCAGCACCGTGCAGGGCCTTGCCCCCCATCGCCACGATCAGTTGCGACAGGTGCGCCAGCCAGTCCTTCATATAGGTGGGTTCATGGTTCAGGGCACGAAACTCGGCGGCATCGAAATAGGCAGATACCAGCGTATTCAGGCGTTTTAGTTCATCGGCATCCAGATAGTTTTTGGCAATCCCAGCCTCTGCCTTGGTCGGCTGCGCGCCACTGAAAGACAGCAAACCCATGAAAGGTTTGCTCGCATCGGCACGTTGCTTGATGACTTCCGCCGCCGTCTGTCCATGCGCGGCGTGGTGCAGCTTGTTTTGCACGGTTTTGAAAAACTCGGCGCTGGCTTCGGCACGCGGATCGTAATCGATGCTGGTGGCATAAAGATCGAGCACCTGCCGGTATAAGACCTTCTCACTGCTGCGGATGTCGCGGATGCGATCCAGCAGCTCCTTCCAATAGCTACCGCCGCCCAGATTTTTCAGGCGGGCATCATCCATGGTGAAGCCCTTGACCAGATATTCCCGCAGCCGCTCAGTGGCCCAGATGCGGAACTGCGTGCCACGTGGCGATTTCACCCGATAACCAACCGCCAGAATGGCTTCCAGACTGTAGTGCCGCAGATTGCGGCTGACTTGCCGCTTCCCTTCTGATCGAACTTGTAAGTAATCCTTACAGGTTGCTGCTTCGTCCAGTTCACCCTCGGCAAAGATGGATTTCAGGTGCAGCGTTATGTTCTGCGGCGTGGTCTGAAACAGGTCCGCCATCTGTGCTTGTGTCAGCCAGGCGGTGTCGCCATCAAGCCGCACGTCGATGGCTGGGGCATCGCCGCGCTGATACAGAATGATTTCGCCGCCCGGCTGCTCGCTCATGCCGCCGCCCCTTCCAGATCGGCAACAATCGCATCAATCTGTTCCCGCAACACGGCCTGCCGCGCGACGATGGCGGCGATCTCGGCATTCAGTGCGGTAATGTCCACCGCCTGCCGCGTGTCGACCTGTTCCACATAGGATGATACGGCGATGTTATAGCCGTTTTCGGCAATCTCGCTGTTGTCCACCAGTCGCGCGAAATGCGCCACGCTCTCCCGCGCAGCAAAGGCGTCCAGAATCTTTTGGCGATGTTCGCCCGCCAGCTTGTTCTTGTT
>JGI25319J35699_1001137_pt1 | contig 11197 bp, 13 predicted proteins | sample AutmiccommuBRH17_FD_35699 | JGI IMG/M metagenome (IMG submission 35699) | reverse complement strand
GTATAGACAAGGGAAAGATCCGGGAACAAAAATATTTCCAAATAATAACAAGGCATAACAGGCGGAACAACGCCTGTTTTTTTCATAAAAAAATAAAGAGCAGCTCAAGCTGCTCTTTTATAGCGTAAAAACATGGTTGCTTACTACTGTGGCCACCGGGCGGGTTCGTATCCAATTGGAACGAGACGTTAGGGCCGGGTTAAAGAAGTACAATGCACCGTTGGTCGGGTCCGTTCCTTCTAAGGCCATTCTGGCTGCCTTAATAGCTTGTTCCGTAGGCCTAGTATAAATGGAACCGTTGGCAACCGGGCTGAATTGGTAGACGCCACTTACCTTTTGGAATATTACCGAATATATGCTATTGGGAAACTGGGCGTCTTTCACCCTGTTTAAAATAACTGCTCCTACGCCTATTTGACCGATCAAAGGTTCACCCCGTGCTTCGGAGGAAATTGCTCTTGCCAACCAGTAAACATCCCTTTCTGTGTAGCTCTGTGTCATAGTAGTAGAAACCGGCCGAGCCACAACCGACTGGTAGCTTAAACTATTGCGACTGGGCAGCAAAATTCTCTGATTGGGGTAAATTACATCACCAGTAATGGCATTTAGCGCCCGTAGTGTATTAATGCTGGTACCGGAATGCTGACTTATTTTCCACAGACTATCTCCTGGCTGTACCAGGTAATAATTTTCTGAGGATGTTGGAAGTACTAATGTTAGCTGTTGATTGGGATAAATAACGTCGGTCGTTAAGTTGTTAATCGCCTTCAGTTCCGCTATGGTCATAGAGTGTTTCTGAGCTATGGACCATAAGTTGTCGCCTTTTTTCACTACGTAAATACTTTCGGATGCCCGTATAGGCAATACATAAAAGGCTTGTGTAATAACGAAAGTGCAAATAATTAATAATATTATATTTTTCTTTTTCATATTTTTCATGGTAAATTCTCCTAATTTTCTTCTTAAATTCAAAGTCACCTCCTAGTTTTGCCGGAATAAACGAATTTCATACATTATTTTTTAAAATTCTTTTAATTTTTTTCTAAAACTTTGCGATTATTATCTTTTAAGGTAAAATAAGTGTAAGTTGAGGTGAAGTCATGAATAAGAATATTTATTTGGATAACAGTGCTACCACTCGCTGCCTGGATGAAGTGGTAGCCGCTATGAGCGATGCTCTGGTAGGCTGTTACGGCAACCCTTCTTCCCTGCATAGCATGGGGTTGGAGGCTGAAAGGTTATTAAAAACTTCACGAAAAACAATTGCGGAAGCTTTAAGGGTCGGTGAACATGAGATATTTTTTACTTCCGGCGGAACCGAAGCCAATAATTGGGCAATCTGGGGCAGTGCGTATCAAAGAAAGGGTCGGGGCAGACATGTGATAACAACCGGAATTGAACATGCCTCTGTCTTAAAGAGTTTTCAACGATTGGCGGAAGACGGTTTTAAGGTGAGCTTCCTACAAGTTGATGAAGAGGGCATAGTGGATGAGCGGCAATTAGAAGATATATTAACTGACGAGAGCATTTTTATTAGTATCATGTCGGTAAACAATGAAATTGGTACAATACAATCAATAAATAAATTAGTTAAGATTATTAGATCAAAAAACTCAAATGCACTTATTCATGTAGACGCAATTCAATGTTTCGGTAAGATTGAAATCTATCCTAAAGAATTGGATGTGGATCTGTTGTCTATCAGCGCCCATAAAATCCATGGGCCTAAGGGTATAGGAGCTTTATATATCCGAAAAGGGGTACAAATTAAGCCATTTTTAATTGGTGGGGAACAAGAAGCTTGTTACCGGGCCGGGACAGAAAATGTGCCCGGAATAGTTGGATTGGGAGCAGCAGTGGCGGTAGCGAAAAATAATTTAACTGCAAACAAGGAAAAGCTCAGGCTGTTGAAGGAAAGGATAATAAATGGGTTATCGGAGATCGGCGGTGCCCATATTAATGGGCCACTAAACGCCCAACAAGCAGCACCGCATATTGTTAATATGTGGTTTGAAGGTATCCACCGGGGGGAAGTTTTGCTTCATTCCTTGGAAATGGAAGGCATCTACGTTTCAACAGGTTCAGCCTGCCACTCTCGACGGGATGAAGTTAGTCATGTACTGAAAGAATTAGGGCTTAAAGGCGAAGCCTTAACCGGAGCAATAAGAGTTAGTTTGTCACATCTAAACCAAGAGGAGGAAATTGATTATTTTCTCCTTAAGTTAAAAAGAGTTGTATCTGAATTAAGGGAGTTGGCTGGTTGATATGAAACAGGTTTTGTTAATTCGCTATGGAGAAATTAGTTTAAAAGGGAAGAATAGGCATCAATTTGAGAATCGTCTGATGCGGAATGTGAAAGGATTTATTGATGATTTGGCGCCGCGGCGGATAGAATTAGCCTACGGCAGGATGTATATCCCCATCCTAGATGATGCAGAGGCAGTTATTGAGCGAGTGAGGAAAGTATTTGGCATTGTCTCGGTCAGTGTTGCCTCAGTGGCTGAACTTGATTTAGATGCTATTTGTTATGCCGCTTTAAAACAGTTAAAGAATATTACCGGCGGCGGGAGTTTCAAGGTTGAAACCCAACGCCCCAACAAGAATTTCCCCTTAAAATCCCCTCAAGTCAGCAGGGAAGCCGGTGGATATCTACTTGAGAAGACTGAAAATTGGTCGGTGGATGTCCATAATCCGGATGTTGTCGTTAATATTGAGGTGCGGTCCGAAGGGGCCTATGTCTATACCGAAAAGATACCCTGTTTAGGCGGCCTGCCGGTAGGAACCACCGGGCGTGGGTTACTGTTATTATCCGGCGGAATAGATAGTCCCGTAGCAGGTTGGATGGGGATGAAACGGGGTCTGGAAATAGTTGGGCTTCATTTTCACAGTTTCCCATTTACCAGTGAGCGGTCTAAAGAAAAGGTTATAGATTTGGCTCGGAAGATTAGTACATATGGCGGACCGGTTAAGCTTTACATCAATCACTTTACAGAAATTCAAAAGGCAATTAGGAAACATTGTCCCGAACAGTTCTATGTAACTATCATGAGACGAATGATGTTCCGTATCGCTGATAGCATCTGCGGCCAGGCCCAGGCAAAGGCTATTCTTACCGGCGAAAGCCTCGGTCAAGTGGCCAGTCAGACGTTGGAAAGTATGGCTGTTATAAATGAAGTAACTAAAATCCCGGTATTGAGGCCTTTAATTACTTTTGATAAGTTGGAAATCATAGAGTACGCCAAGAAAATTGATACATATGAACTATCTATTTTGCCCTACGAGGATTGCTGTACGCTTTTTGTCCCTAAACACCCGGCCATTAGGCCAAAACTAGGGCCGGTACAAGCGGCTGAACAAGCATTGGATATAGAAAAACTAATTGCAGAATCACTAGAGAAAACTGAAGTACTGGAATTGTCTCCCCAATAGATAAGGTGTGTGTTTAATGCAGGTGATCAAATATTTTTGTCCAAGATTAATCAACGGAGATGGCATGTGTCAATCCAACATGTTACTGAAAGTATCAGGAAAGAAAATTATTGGTGTAAGCAGAGAATANCCTACTTCTACTGATTACCAATATGATGTCGTTTTTCCGTCAGATAGTATTGTGCTGCCAGGGTTTATCGANTGCCATGTTCATTTAGCTCTGGATGGCATTGATTTTAATCAGTCTCTTGAGCGATGGCAGGATGATAGTCTCTGGACCCCACAGGTAAAACAGCAGTTAAAGGATACATTAAACTGTGGTATTGTGGCAGTTCGGGATGGCAGCGATAAGGCTGCCATTGGTTTGAAGGCCAAAAAATTGATGGGAGCCAAACCTGTTATTATTTCATGCGGTGAGGCTATATATCAAAGGGGACGCTATGGTTCCTTCCTTGGGCCTGGTTTTACCAATATAACTCAGGTGAAGCGCTTTATTAACGATCTGGCAGCCGCCGGAATAAATCAGATTAAGGTGGTAGCTTCGGGCATTGTAAGCTTCAAGGAATACGGCAAGGTGGGGGGACCCCAGTTTGGCTTAGACTTTTTTAAGGACATTGTGAATGAGGCTCACAGAAAAGGTTTAAGGGTGATGAGCCATGCCAGCGGGGCTGAGGCTGTAGAGACTGCCGTAGAAGCCGGTGTGGACTCCATAGAACATGGTTTTTTTGTAAAGAACAATACCCTTAAAAAGATGTCCCAGCGAGGAATTGTCTGGGTGCCAACTGTCATTGCTGCGGCTGGTCGTTTGAATTCTAATCGGCCGGAAGAAAATAAAGATGTGATTGAAAAAACAGTGAATGAGCATTTAGAACGGATTAGTTGGGCTAAGGATGTCGGTGTTACTATTGCGGTCGGCACTGATGCCGGTGCTCCCGGGGTGCCTCATGGTAAAAGCTTTGCAAAGGAATTAAGATACTTAAGCCAGGCCGGATTAACCAACGAAGAACTAATTAAGGCTGCAACTGAAACCGGAGCAGCGGTTCTAGATATAAGCCAATTAGGCACCTTGGCAAAAGGGAAATCAGCCAGCTTTATTGTTACCCGTGATCATAACGGAGGAATAGTAGAAATGGCCATGAATATATCAGAAGTATACCATCAAGGGCGAAGAATAAGTTAGTAGAAGCAATAATAGGCGAGAGGTGATATTTTTGAAACCCAAGGTATTTATTACCCGAAAGATTCCTGAAGAGGGATTGGAAATTCTAAAGAAAGAAGCTGACATCAAGGTTTGGCAAGGGGAACTGCCGCCTCCCAGAGATGTATTATTAAATGAAGTTGAAGAAGTGGACGGCTTAATTCCTTTATTGGCAGAAAAAGTGGATAAGGAATTAATGGATAAGGCCAAGCATTTAAAGATAATAAGCAATTATGCGGTGGGATTTGATAATATTGACGTTTCTGAGGCCACAAGAAGAGGATTGATGGTTACCAATACTCCTGATGTACTTACCGATACTACGGCTGATTTAGCATTTGCCCTATTGCTGGCTGCAGCACGCAGGGTGGCTGAAGGTGATAGGTTTGTTCGGGCGGGCAAATGGACCACTTGGGGCCCCATGCTCTTGTTGGGAAAAGATGTCCATGGGGCAACCCTCGGACTCATTGGCTTAGGGCGTATTGGCTGGGCAATGGCCAAAAGGGCCCGCGGTTTTGACATGAAGGTATTATATTATAATAGAACCAGAAAAGAACAGGCTGAAAAGGAATTAGGGATAGAATATGTAGAATTAGAGACTTTGCTTAAGGAATCAGACTTTGTCAGTCTGCACGTACCTTTAAACAAGGAGACAAAACACCTTATTAATAAAGAAACTTTAGGGATGATGAAGAATACATCCATGCTGGTAAATACCACTAGAGGGCCGGTAGTCGATGAAGCAGCTCTCTATCAAGCCTTAGTTAATAAAGAAATTGCAGGTGCGGCGTTGGACGTGATGGATCCCGAACCGCCCCAAGGTCATAGCCCTTTATTTGATTTGGATAATGTAGTAATAGTTCCCCACATCGGTAGTGCCAGCGAAGCCACAAGAGCGAAGATGGCTGTGATGGCAGCCACCAATATGGTCGCCGGGCTGAAAGGTGAAGTACCTCAACATCTTGTTAATAAAGAGGTGTTGAGATTAGAAAGTGGACAGTAATCAGTTGGACAGTTGGAAAGGTACTAAATCCAACCACCCAACTAACTAATAAATTCAGTCAATTAGGGCAAACTATTTTAGAGGTGATAATATGGCTAAGGATATTAAAGAGCGGGATAGGAGAAGAGAGGTTAAACAAAAAGATATAAATGAAAGTAACAGTCATAGAAAAATAATTGATCCGGAGCGAGGTCCAAGCGGGAAAAAATAAGGAGCCAGATTTTTGTAAGAGGTTATTTCTGGTTATATTAGATAATCCATTTGGGTAATCATTTAAGGTAAATTATTACATTATTGCGGATGGTATGTAACTGAAAATTAAGTTGGAACTTAAGCATCTTCCCAAGGAGGGGGGGTGCTTTTGTTTGGAAAAGCGCACCTTTTCCCTTTTTCAAAAATGCTACACGGTGAAATTAAACTTTTCTAAATATAGAACCAAGACGCAACCAGTCGGAATTTAGAAACAAGCAGAGCACATTTAAAGAGAATTTTTAAAGGAGTTTCCAATAGTTACATATAATTGAAGAAGGTGGGATGGTAATAAGACACCCAAAGAAGGCGGTATAGAATGTTTGAATTCACAAAACTATACCAAGAAGCTAAGCCCAAAGTGTTACGTTACCTATACTATCAGTGCAGGAACAACTCGCTGGCGGAAGAACTGACGCAAGAAACCTTTTACCAAGCATTTCTATCTTTAAAGACTTTTAAAGGTGATAGTAAAGCAGATACTTGGGTACTGGCTATAGCTCGTAATGTCTATCTTAAGCATTGTCGTAAAGAAAAACATCTTTCAGACGAAGAGCTTAACTTAGATATACTTTCTGCACCTTTCCAAGGCGAACCTCATGAAGTATTAGCAACAGAAGAAAAAAAAGAGGAAGTTGTTACTATTCTACATAATCTGCCCGAACATTACCGAACTGTCATTATTTGGCGGGAAATAGAAGAACTGCCTTTTGATGAAATAGGAAAAATGCTAGGTAAGTCTCCTTCCACCGTCAGAGTATTACTGTTTCGGGCAAAGAAAAAGTTTAGGGAAATTTATAGTGAAAAACAAGGTTAACGATCTGTCTAAAATTATAGGCAGATTTTTTTGATTTATTGTGTAACAAAACAGATGTTATTGGTACTAACTATTAGAACCCAAAATAAAAAAGGGGTGAGTTTGAGTGGATCAAGGAAACAAAGAAAAATGCGCTGTCATACAAGATTTATTACCTATCTACGCCGATAACGAATTAAGTACTGCCGGTGCCAAAATGGTACAAGAGCATCTAGCTGAATGTCAAAGCTGCCAAGAAGAACTGGAAGCTTATAAGAAACAACTATTTGACCATAAAGAATTCGTCTTAGATGACGACAAAAAACATTTTGCGCCTTCTTTATGGCTGCCAAGAAAAAGCTTGGCCTTGGCTATGGCTTTAATAATATTTATTGGCGCCGGAGGATTATCGTGGGCGTATCGAGCAGGAAGAAATACGGCACTAAGTGAACCGGATTATCGTCGTGCTTTTAAGGAAGACCTGTTTACCCCGGTCCATCAAACAAAAAAAGTGGGGCCCTATGAAATAACAATAGAAAGAATGTTAATTGACGCTGCGCAAACCGTGGTTTTCTATGAAATAGAGCCTAAACTGCAAGAAGGAGAACGACTGGAACTAAATATATGCGACCAGGATGGCAGAGTTTACGAACCCATGTCCGGTTTTAGTTACAGTGGCAAAGAATACGTCTTAGAATTAGAACCCGTTAGTCCGAAAGCATCAGAGCTTACTCTAGGAATCCAGTTAGAAGGCACTCCCGCAAAAGGCAAATTCAAAGTAGCCGTAGAACCGACGGAAGTTCAGGCCAGTACCAGTGAATGGTGGCCGGGGATAAAAAGAGAAGCATCCCCAGTGAGGTTTGATTTAGAACATGTGATTCTCGGCCTAACCAAAAACCAAGTGAATATGAGAGCCTTTTGGCCGCTGGATCAAAACATTAGGGGTGTAGGCTTCGGACTATTCCCGCCGATAGGACCGAAAATTAGAGAAGATGGGAGCGTCAGCAGTGCTTCCAGTGTCTTTTATAACATGCGTCCAGGTATGGCGATGCTGCCCTGGCATGCCGAACTTTTAGACATCGATAACCGGAGAAAAGCAGAACTTGAACAGCTTGGTTTAAAAACCGATTCCGTATCGGGCGGTCTTACTGCAAGCTTTAGCTTTCAACCACTACCTGAAACTACAAGTGAAGTACAATTTACACTACCCAATACCTATCTCTATCGTTATGTAAATGAACAAGAAAAACAAGAGATTACAGTAGACATTAAAGACGGGCAAAAGCAAACCTTAGGTATGGTACTGACCGGGCAAGGAAAGCAGATTAAGCTTACCGCAGTTGAAAGAGAACGGTCAGCCCTAACCCTTCAGTTTGAAATGAAAGGCACAGGCAATGCATCGACACCCAATTACCTGCCTGAATTTGTTGTGCTAAATCTCATGGGGTCCGAAATGCAAGGTAGAAGACTAGAGTTCAATTCTGAAAGTGCTATAGGAAAAGTAATGTTGTTTGCAGACGAAGGGCCTATTACAATTCGATTGAAGAGTATAGGGAAGCAATTAGATTTGGAACATGAATTTACTCTTCCTGTTCCCAGTACCAACTTTTGAGGTGTTTAATATGAAAAATAGAGAATTAATATATAAACTATATAATGTTTGTTACCGTGTCACAGGGGATAGGCATCTAGCAGAAGAACTATGCACTAATACAATTGAGAAACTGCCGACAGTTTTAGATGCTAAAGACGGATTTATTACAGCGTTAAAAATTGCGACAGAACTTTTGCTCCGTCAAAAAGCTTGCAATACAGTTCCAGATGAAATTCTAGAAGATTCCAGTATATTAGTTCAAAAAGCTCTAATGAAACTGCCTACCAAAGAAAGGATAGTTGTTACCCTGCACGATATTTGTGGACTGTCTTATTCTGATATTATGCTTATATTAATAAATGAAGACGTACACCTCTTGTCGCAGAGAGGAAGAGAAAAAATTGTTCGGAGCTTGCATAACTGTTAGGTCTTCATATAGCACAACCAGTCAGTGATTTAGAAAGGATGAGATTAATTGAAATGTGAAGTTTGCGGAAAAGAAACTAGGATAAACTACGGTGGTAGTAATACAGTTGTCTGTGAAAAATGTTTTGGCACAGAAGAATCAAGAGATTTAATAAAAAATAGCAAGACTCACCAAGAAGTTACTGACCAAAATTTTAATAGCAATTATGATTTCTCGCATCCATTTGCAATCGGTGCCTTGACAACTTTACTGGGGCTAATAATAAGCGTTATTATGGGTGATATGATAAGGATTAATATATTTATTTGGAGCATTTATGTTTTCTTTGGAATATTCACCACATCTGTAGCATTGATTTTGAAAGAATTAAAAGCTATTAGACAAACTTTACAGAGAGGTTAATGGGTGTTTTGTATACAGACATGGAGAAGAGTATGTAACGTGCTTGTTAATAATCCGTTGGATCTGATATTTGCCCAGTACATTAAACATGAAAGGTGGATTTTTAAAATGACGGCAATTAAGGATTTGGTTATAGTATTCACTGCGTTTGATCCTGTGATGGTATCCATCTCCAAATCAATATTAGAAGGTGCGGGAATCTGGTATTACGCAGAAGGCGACAGATTGCAAAACATGCCGTTTAGTTATCTATCCGGACCGGTGAAGGTTTGGGTAAGGGCTAATGATGCGGAAGTAGCCGCAGAACTACTTAGTGAATTGGGTTAAGAATGAACCAAGGGTGGAATAAGATTATTTTTAAATTGTGACAAGTTGTGTGATATTCTTCAACAGTCGATTTTTTTACAATGGTGCCTGTACGTGTTATCAGCGAAAATTTGGGAGCGCATATACAGATATCGAAACAGCACGAAGTGCTTTTGAAATTACAATAAATATGGGACTGAGAGACTTAGACAGTATATGGCAACCTATTACAAAATGACAACTCCTACAATGCCCTCACCGAATATTGTACTGAACAATAAAATTCCGGAAGTTAAACTCTATGACATAAATACTGCCTCCTATGATTCGTTGATTAAAGGAGCATGGCTGACGTCCACCTCATGGGCAGGCTGAACGAAGGAATTTAGGCTATGAGCCAGCGAGACATGGGAGGTTGCGCCCCCGTGAGAAATGTGGATTCCTATGGCCAAAATATGGGAAAAAGGGCGTAGTGTAATAGATATTAACCCTTGCATTCCATATATTTATATATCTGTAATTTTACGGCCTACTTTATTGAGGATACTTACTTTTAGTCAAATGTAATTCTAAGAATAAGAGAGAAATACGAAGAAAATTAAAGATTATAGAGGGAGGGAGTAGATAAATATGAACACGTTACGAAAAAAAGCAGTTGTTTTCTTATCATTTGTGTTAGTATTATTAATATTTACATCTTGTTCAACCAAGGAGGACAGTGAAAATTTTTTAAATAACACGAATGATCAAGCTCTTTTGAAAATATGCCAAGGTTTTCATCTTATAAGGTACGACATGTCCAATTTTAGTCAAGATGATATTGAAAAATCAAGCGATATATCTCAAACTGGAATGTTCATTTTCTTTGTTGACACCGATAGTAATGTTAAGCAGTTTTATGATTCAAATAAACAGCAGTATAAAATTCCAGTCACTTATTATCAGGATTACATTAATAAATATTTTGATGACTATACCTTAAAACCTTCTGAAATAAGCTATGATATATACGATCCTGATGCAGAGGCATTAGTTGTCGGAGCATTCCCTAGTCCTGATACAGGTTTTCCCGAAATATCAGCGCAAGAAGCTATTGGCGCCGACACTATAAAATTAAGTGTAAAATATTTTGACCGGTATGAAGATAGTAATTCTGAAACGGTTTTATATACTGAAACTATAACACTTAAAATTTTCGGAGATAATTACAAGTTTGTTTCTTCTACTCTTACCTACTAAAAACTATGACTACTTATCAGAAAAAAGGGGATGTGCTGAGCGAGGCCACTGAAAAAGTCAAAAAGGAGCAATTCTAACGCAAGTCGTGAGAGTTGTTCCTTTTTCTTGTATAATAGAAGTATCAAATTATACAGGAGACGCGCATGATACCCGAACCAAAATTAAAACTTAGTCCATACATAGAAATTTACATCAACTTTATGGTTCCGAAGGATAACATTTTAAGAAGAATCAATGAACTAGTTGATTTCTCGTTTGTATATGACGAACACATCAATAATAATGGACGAGGTGCGATTGACCTATCCGCATGTTCAAATACCTATTGCTGAAAACAATATATAATCTGTCGGATGTAGATGTTGTCACGCTCAAAATATGACATGTCCTTTAAATATTTTTTAGACATGACCCCGGAAGAAGCGGTCATTAATCCAAGTTCATTAACCAAGTTTAGAAAACTACGGCTTAAAGATATGAACTTACTAGATTTACTGATCAATAAGACTGTTGAGATTGCAATTGAGAAGGAAATTATAAAAAGCAAGCCACTA
>JGI25319J35699_1001131_pt1 | contig 11238 bp, 13 predicted proteins | sample AutmiccommuBRH17_FD_35699 | JGI IMG/M metagenome (IMG submission 35699) | reverse complement strand
TCAATCGTTGCAATCTTTTCTGATCCTGATATTTTGCCTTTGCGACCCATAAAAAAAGCTCCTCCTCGTGGTAGACAGTTTTTGTTTTTCAAACTGTCTACACAGGGGGAGCATATCAGTAGACAAGTTGCGGGGTTTTCCTTTCTCTTCAAGTTCCGGCAAGTACGTTTATCCAAAGTCGACGCTCGAGGAGATGGATGAACTGTTCCGCCGGGAGCTTGATAAGCACTTCCCCGGGGCTAAAGTGGAATACCTGGTTTAGAGCTAAAATAAAAAATGCGCTACTTTTGACAGTGGCGCATTTTATGAATTAGCACAAGTTAAGGCATCATTGCCTTGAGTCGCATCTTAGAGAAAATGTTCAGTAGACAAAACTCTTTCATACGAAAGAGAATAACGTATCGAGAATTTCCGCTGCAATCTAACCACATTCATTCTTTTCAGGTGTTGAGATTATGCTGGCAGCTACCATTCTTGAAATCTTTATTGCTCTAATTATTCCATAGAGTATTAAAACTAAGCCTACTACTAAATTAGCAGCTCGAACAACTGTTAATGGAATGGATGTTTTAAAAACCGTAAGGACCAGTATAGATGAACCTAGAAATAGAAGTGTCGCTAAACCTGCAGATAAACCAAAAACTAATAATTGTTTTTTAGTAAAAGAATACTCGATTGATTTGGCTGCAAATACCCCAGTCCAAAAAACGATTGTTAACGGACTAGATATGGTTAATATAAATGCGGAAATAAAACTTGTAAAAATGGTTTGTGATTGGCTAATCATTGTTAAATCAGTATTAATCATATTTGCTGTACTTATTGCCATATACAATCCAAATAATATTAGGATAACAGAACTAACCAGTCCTAATATTTCTTTGGTTTTTTCTTTCTCTAAAATTTTGCCTACACCAGCTATTGCTAGTAATATGTATAGGTAATCGACTATTGTTACAGCAAAAACAGCAAATAATCCATCCATTAAAGTTTTTTGTAGTGTAATATTGACAAGATAGAAAAATATAGGTCCAATTGCTATTTGTAGAATTAATCCTGTTGTTAAGCCTTTTAAGAATACCTTTACCAAAATAACATCTTCTTCCAAGAAGGGCGTCACAAGTACGGCAATGCCCTAACTTGTGAGCGACAATCCTTCGTTAATAAGCTTTGTGACGTCCCTAAACACTCCACTCCCTAATTCTCTTTAAAATAATTGGACAGCCTTACATCCAATTCCTTCCTGATTACTCTTTTCTAAAAGTTTGTATTCCTACGTCGTATTAAACATCTTTAGGCGACTGATCTGTTTCATTTTCTCTTTGGCCCCAACTGTACATTATTAGCCTAATTATACTCATCTGGCGAGGTTTGCTTCATATGTATTAGAGGGTTCACTGTTGGGATAAAAGCCTACTCCAATATAGTGAAAATCATATTTTTCATAAAAATCATTCAATTTAGTGCATAGATAAATTTTCTCAAAACCCTCTTGTGCAGCGTCTTTCTTCACCTGCTCAATTAGTAAAGATCCTAATGCTTTTCCGCGATGGTCTTTTTCTATATAAAGCGAGCACAACCATGGTGATAAGTCAGTTCTACTGATAAAATCATGGTCTATCAATCCAATACACCCTATGATTTGTTTGTCATCTTCCAACAGGTACCAGTATGGCATAGGCTCCTTAGTGCTTACACAGCCGAAAATACTGTCTTCATACAATTGATAGTTGTTTTCATTTCCCCATTTGCTATGAATATATTTTACAGCAACTTCTTTATAATTAGGTTCGTGCCGTATAGAAATAATTCTCATTTGTCTTCTCCTTCGCAAAAGTCGAGTAAACCCAGGGAATTTCACCCTGAGCTTCTCACAGAACCGTACGTGAACCTCTCGATTCATACGGCTCTTGTTATCCGGATTTTGTCCCAGTTGTGGCTAAATCATCTGGTTTTAACTGTAACAAACCCATTAACGACGCTTCACGGGCTATTCACTTTCGTTCAGCTTCACGATGCACACCTGACTGCTACCACAGCCTTTTCCATACGCGCTCAGCACCACAACTTTTGGTTGCAGCACCCAATGGTGGTTTGAAACCTGCACCTGCATGCCGGTTCCGAGGGACCTACCCTCATCTCTTACAAAGCACGTCCGACTGCAATAACATTCTTTCTTTTATACAGTCGTCCTTTCAGGACACACTTAGCCTAATGGGTATATGTTGCCAAAGGGACGTTCTTGTGGTAGATATGACATTCAGTTGCCTCGAGAACCGTTCCTTTGGCAATCATCTAGTAATATGTACATTCTTTCATTAAATGTTTTAAAACCTTGTGAGCTGAAGAATTCCCCTGCTTTTTTGTTCTTGCTCCAAAAATCCAACTCAATTCTACTGATGCCCTTTTTATTTGCGTATTCCTTTGCAGTATCTATTAAAGCTTTGCCTATGCCTTTTCCTTTAAAACTTCTTTTAACACAGATCTGCTCAATATAGATGACTGAATATCCATATCTAAAATGAGTCTCAGGGAGATTCCTTTTGCCTAACAGTACATATCCAACTGGTTGCTCATCAAAATAGCATACATAGGCTTGAACATTTTTATCTTTTAATGCTTCCGTAAATAGCTTACTCATATCTTCATTTGAGTGAGATTTGAAAATTGTGGGTTCAATTTGCCTGTGCAAATCTTGAACATCATAGTTTAACCGAGCAAGTAATTCAGCGTTCTTTGATTCCTCGATTCTTATTGGCAAGTTCTTACCCCCTTAGCATCGGTCCCATTAGCATCTTTTAAAGGCATGGAGCAAGGGTTTAGTGTTAAAGCAGGGGGGTCTTAAAGCTCCTGAAAAAACCTTGTTTTTTATCAACGAGCACTACGGATTTTCTGAAGTTACACTAACAATAAAGGCATCCAGACCGGCAGCGCATATTGTACCAACCAGCGAATATTAATCCCTTTGGCAATCCATATTTATTTTGTATAAGCTCTTCCTATCATTACTATTTTTCTTATCAGAACCATGTCCTGTATGTTCAGATAAAGGCTCATCGCATTCATGTAATACGAAACCCGTTTCAGTGTCTTGTACTTTTTCATAATACCTATCATTTTCCCTATCAATTATTCTTTCTTTTGATATCCACCTGTTCTCTTTTTTAAAGTATTCATCTCCACTAATAAGTTCCTTCGAAGGTCTTTTTTGACCCTGCTTCTTAAACTTTAAGCCTACACACTCTTTAATATTAAGGAATACATTTTCACTAACAAAGAGTTGAACTTGTTTTTTCAATGAGGCACATTTAGGGCAAGGAACTTGATTGTTTCCGTTATTGCCCTCATCAAACTCATATCCGCAATCTACGCAATTAACAATTCTTTTGTTCATAAGATTCTCCTTAATTACTCAAATTACTTAAATCTTTTTTAGAAGATATTTGTTGTTGGATGGTAATTAAATATTCCACTCCACCTGGTCCATCTGCCACGGCTAAGTACCTACAGTTCTTTAAGCTGCTGATAAAGCCGGCGCTTTTTGGCGGGATCGGTTTCTTCCAGCAGCTATTACTTTATGTCCTCAATTTCCTGTTCGGTATAAAGAATCGCATCCATTACATCATTTTTGTGGGTCATAAAACAACTCAATAGGGCCAGTCATAACTACTCCTTACGCCTATCAACTTATATGGGGCAGTTAAAACCTAGTGCCAGTAGGATCCTTTTTGCTATGTCAAATTAGGCCATACCGTTGACATATGCTTTGCCGTGCGCAAAATATATCTTCTTTTTCTTGCGGGTATTTTATCTAAAGTTTATTCCGTATGGAATCTAAATAATTAGCTATATTGTTTAAGGCATTATCCCCATCAGATAGATTTGATTTTTTATTATCTGTATATCCCATCTGCGATGAGTATTGCATTATTAACGAGTACTTTCCTTCATATGTTTTTTTAAGACTGCTTGTTGGGTGGTACTTAATAGTTACATCGTATTTTTTCTCGGCTGTTTCTTCATTTCGTTCAAGCATAATAAAATGCAACATCTGATTTGGGGCTAATATAATATTATTAAGAAATTCTGCGGGATTTTTCCTATCTATAAAATTTAATGGAGGTGAAACTTCAATGTTTTCTATTTTGGCACCTGTTTTTCCATAATTTTTTACCCTAAAATAAAAGCAAACATCCCTAGGATCTCTATGTAGATATGCAAAAATATATGGCCTACTTTCCTCTTCTCTTGTGTTTTGCAGTTCTTTAATGGATTTTCTATTATAAATAACAATGACTAGTGTTGCTAATACATAGACCAAAGTCAGCATGCTCATGGTAAAACCTTGATTATTATTTAACCAGCTTACTATTTCTGTCATAATTATCTCCTAATATCATAAACATATCATTATAACCAACTTGCTCCTTCTATGGGTAGACTAAACTGCTGGCGCCGTGGTTTAACAACATTGTGCTGTAAATTCCGTTACCAATCAATGATCAACACCTACCTTAAATTTTTGATATTCTTAGCTTCCCATTATAGACATTAAGGCACGCTTTTCAACTGATTCCCGATACAATACCCTATCATAAATTCCCATTTTAATTTTCTCCCTAAAAAATGAAAGCCAACATCCCTAAAGATGCTGGCACAAGTTGAATACTATAATAATTCATCGTAAACTGACAAAATCCTCTATTTGTGTCAATACCCTTGCTACTCTACTATATAACCGTGGGCACTTCCATAAATCTATCACTGACACCTGTTAATATAATTGCTGACAGTTAATGGTACAACTGATAAATGCACAACTGAGAAAAGAGAAACAGCAACCGACAACTGGACTTTGAATTTTAAAAAAGCCTTTACTAAAAGCTTAGTCCCGCTCCCATATTACGGAGCGGGACTAAGCTTTTATATATAGTATAAAGATGCTGCCTAGATTACTTACCTGCGTTCGTTTAGATCCACATGAATTGAGTTATCTTTATCATTAAATTCCGCTTGAAAATTCCCTCGCTCATCTAGCTCGAAATATTTGAATACTCCTGTTGCCCCAATTTTATTGCCGCTTAAAATAAGGCCCCCCTCGTCTAAGCCCCTAATCCTTAACTTGTTAGAATCTCTATCATAAGCTATTTCGACCCTATCCCCTTTAATTTTACCCAATAATTTATTACCAATTCTAATGTGATGCTTAGTAATTGTTACAACGTTGGCATCATTAGACCTTGGCACATATACCTCAAAAGTCATCAGCATCTCCTCCTAAATTTATTACTAGTTTAACACATTAATATTTAACTTAAACTAAAACATAAAATTGTATGCAACACTTTATGACTGCAATTTTAATTAACATAAATATAAACTTAAAACTTATTAACTAAAAAATTATTACTTACTATAACTTTACATTAATTATAATTATTAAACTTAATTTTAATTTTTTTTATATTCAATGTATTTTTTGTTATAATTTGGTTATAGTAGTCAATAATTTACAAGGTGGTTATTTAAGAGAACCATTTTTGCCACAGTGAGGGTAAAAACAAAGCTATGGTGATCACTAACTATTTTTCTGCAGATAAATATGTATGCAAGTATATATAAATTCATGGTTTGACCAAGTACTTCTTTATCAAAAGGGATTCAGCCCAAAGACAAAGTAAGCCATAAATGTTAGTTTTTTTTATCATGTTGGTCTTAGCTTTAAGCTTGATGTTTAATATAGAAATTGTGTGTGCTAAAAACGGGTTCATTGCAGCATGTTTTAAAACGATTACCTTCAATAGAAGTACATTAAAAAACAGTACCGAGCAATAAGGGGGGCCCCAAAATTTATGAAAGAAAATTATTGGACTATTGAACTTGAACATATTAACCCAAAATCCAGAGATATTGCCAATGAATTTTTATACTATCTTATAAAGCACAAAAAAAGCAAAAATACAGTTGACAAATACCGACGGGTATTGGGAAAATTCCTGACAGAATATTCGATACCTTTAAATCTATTAACATCTAATGACGTTGGGAACTGGTTTGATTGTAATTATGGTAACAAAAAAGACAATACAAAAATTTTTATTCTCTCGACCCTGGCCAGCTTTTTTAAATACTGCCAGGGAGAAGAATACATTATCGTACCATTAATAAAAAAACGATGGCGACCACGTAAGCCCAAATTACTACCTAAATACCTTGATGAACATGAGGTAGCCCGAGTTAAAATACACGCTGAAAGTATGTCATTAAGGGACAGAGCATTAGAATATTTCTTGTTATCGTCCGGTTGTCGGCGCTCCGAAGCATCCGGTTTAAATATCGATTCTGTTGACCTCAAAAATAGGACGGCTGTGGTTAAAGGTAAAGGCGGAAAATTAAGAGATGTGCATTTTTCATAGGAATGTGCACTGTTGCTTGAAGAGTATATACACAATCAGCATCCAAAGGTTGAACATGCCCTTTTTTTAAATAAATACGGAACAAGGCTTTCGACTGTTAGTATATATAAAGTTACGAATAAGTTAGGTAAAAAAGCAGGCCTACCTAAACTTGGCCCGCACTGTTTAAGGCACACCTTTGCCACAAATTTGCTGGCAAGGGGCGCTGAACTTGAGTTTATCGGTACTGAGTTAGGGCATAAAGATCTGAAAGTAACTCGGATTTATGTAAGTATCCCAATGGAAAAGCTGGTATCCCACTATAGGAAAATAAAGGAGTAGTGAATCAATGGAAAAAACATATGAGGTTATTGACCTTTTTGTTAAAGATAATGAGAAGTTTTCGTATCGAACGGTCAAAAGCTATAGAATTGCACTACGTCAATTCTTTGCTTACTCCCAAAAAAATTATGACGAAGTTATAGCCAGAGACATTAAAGCTTGGTCGGCTCAACTCGAAAATGAGCTCAAACCCAGTTCGATACGATTAAAGCTAACTGCATTAAAGTCTTTTTATAATTACTGCGAAGAAGAAGGTTTAATTAAGAATAATCCCTCTTTAGAGCTTGTCTATCTTAATCAATATGAATGGGTGGATTTACTCATGAAGCATTCCCCTGGGAGATGTCCCACTTTCGCAGCCTTAAATGCCACCGGCGTAAGGAACAGTGAGTTATTAGAATTTTGGCGGCGGGTCATAAACGACCAGTAAACCCAAATCACTACTAATAAAGGAGAACTGAATCAATGGAAAAAACAGATGAAGTTATTAAGTCTTTTTTTAAAGATAATAAGAGTTTTTCGTATGAAACGGTCAAAAGCTATAGAATTGCATTACGTCAATTCTTTACTTTTTTCCAAATAAATTATGACGAAGTTAAAGCCGGAAACATTAGAACTTGGTTAGCTCAACTCGATGAAACTGGGTTCAAACCCCGTTCGATTCAATTAAAGCTTGCTGCGTTAAAGTCGTTTTATAATTACTGCTTAGAGGAATGTTTAATTAATAAGAATCCCTCTATAAGCGTTAAATCACCTAAAATTGAGGATTCCTTGCCTGTCTATCTTAATCAATATGAATTGGCTAAACTCATGGAGGAGGCCAAGGGCTTCCCTAGGGAACGGGCCATTATCGAAACCTTATATGCCACCGGTGTGCGGGTCAGTGAGTTACTTAATATTCGGGAGGTCGATATTAAGTGGGAAACCAAACTAATTTGGATTCGTAAGGGTAAAGGCTGTAAAGAACGGTATGTACTTTTCACTACCGAATGTGCCGAAAGATTAAAAGCATATCTTGCAACAAGAAATGAAGAAAGTCCCTATCTTTTTTGCAATAAAAGGGGAAAACACTTGAGCCAAACCTGGGTACAAACAGTTTTAAAATCTTATGCACATAATGCTAATTTGGTCTCGAAGGTTACCCCTCATACGTTAAGACACACTTTTGCTGCCCATCTGGCTGAAAAAGACATGCCTCATTGCTATATTCAAGAACTTTTGGGACATGCCGACATAAATACGACCAGAATATATACAAAACTTAGTGCTGCTGCGAGAAAAAAACGATATGACCGATACCAATAGTAATACTCTTTTTGAGATAAAGTAATAAACACGTTAACGTCAGGGGATAAAAGATGAGTAATCACGAATTATTAACTAAGTTTAAACTGGATAATAAATATGGTTTATCAAATGACGTTATGGAAAGATACTTAAGCACAATGCGCCGGTTTTTTAGGCATTGCCCCAAGGATTATAGTGAAGTTAAATCAAATGATATTTTAGAATGGGCAATAGCGTTGTATGCATTAGGCATTTCAAATAATAGTATAATTATCTATTTGTGCACTCTAAGATTATTATATAGGTACGCACTCGAGGAGAAACTTGTTAAGCATAACCCTACTTATAAATTAAAAATGCCCTGGGCTACTGAACCTAAACCTACAAAAAATTACTGGGTAGTTAACAATGAAAAGATAAGCCGAGAAAACAGGGTAATTATTAATGATTTTTTAACCAGTCTAAAAATTGAAAACAAGTCAGCAAGTACAGCCGAACAATATAGTAAAGGATTAGAAAGATTTTTTTTGCACTGTCAAAAAGAGATTGGGGAATTAACTTCCGATGATATTAAAGATTGGCTTGATGCTCGATATTGGGATAAAAAACCTAAAACAATCAGTTCAGCAATCTCGATTCTTTCTAGCTTCTTTACATTTTGTGAGTCTGAAGAATATATTGACAAAAAGTTAATTAAAAATAGCTGGCGACCCAAAATACCTCATACATTGCCTATTTATTTAGAGAAAAACGATCAAGCACGGGTTAAGATTAGTGCCGAAACAACGACCTTAAGAGATAGGCTAATTTTAGAGTTACTGTTATCTTCTGGTTGTCGGCGTTCAGAATTGGCAAAGTTAAATACAGAGGATATAGATACTTCCAATAAAACAGCCTGGGTAATGGGTAAAGGCGGAAAAGCAAGGATAGTACACTTTTCTGAAACATGCACAATCCTTTTAGAAGAATATCTTAGTATTCACCCTGACGATGAACAAGCCCTTTACCTTAATAGATTGGGTAATAGGCTTGATGATAATGGAATTTATAGGGTGATTTCAAAGATTGGTAAACAAGCCAATCTATCCAGCAAACTTTATCCACACCGTCTTAGACATACTTTTGCCACAAACCTTTTAGCCAAAGGGGAAGAGCTTGTTTATATCAGCGATAAATTAGGACATAAAGATCTAAATACAACTAGAATATATGCAAGACTTCCACAGGAAGTAATTATTAGCTTATACAGAAAGTATATGGGTTAATGAGGTGGTTTCTATAAAGGATACATTTAATTTAATTAACAAATTTTTGTCAGATCATAAGAAGTTAGCCCCAAGAACAGTTATAGAATACAGGAGAGATTTAAATTGCTTTTTTAACTTTTGTTTAAAAGAGTATGATACTGTTAAAGCCTCAGACATTAGAAAGTACTTGCTAAATCTTAATGAACGGGGCTATGCACCTGGAACAATTGGCAAAATTTTGGCAACGTTGAATTCCTTTTACCACTATTGCAGCCAAGAAAATTTAATAGTAAAAGACCCGACCAAAAATATTAAGTCACCCAAAACACCTGACCGCCAACCAGTTTATTTAGATAAAGGTCAGCTAACAGAGTTAAGACAAATGGCAGAAAACCCCAAAAAGAGGGCAATAATCGAAACCTTATATAGCACAGGGGTAAGATTGAGTGAGTTAATTAATATCAACTGCAAGACATAAATTGGGAAGCAAGGCTGATATTAATAAAAGGTAAGGGTGAAAAAGAACGTATAGTCTTGTTTAATGCCGAATGCGAGGAAAGATTAAAATATTACCTTAGCACACGGCACGACACAATCCCCTACCTAATTATCAGTGATACTGGTAACCGTATGTATGCCCGACTATTACAAAAATATTTTGAGAAATATACTAAGAAGCTGGGTTTTAAGGTCAGCCCACATACTTTACGGCATACTTTTGCCGCGCTCCTAGCCCAAAAAGGTATGCCGCTAGCTTGTATTCAAGAGCTTTTAGGCCACGCAGATATAAGGGATACCAGAATATACGCGAAGCTATACGAGCATGCCAGAAGAAATAAATTAGATTAAGCGGTTGTTTTTATTTGCAAGAATTCATGTAACTTAAACCATCTTTACAGGTGGTTTTTTGAACCGAATAAATGTACTAATTTTTAAGTTTATCCAAATTCGAAGCTCCAGGAGATGGACGAACTGTCCCGGTAGGGTTTAGGTAATCATTTCTCGGGAGCCAAAGTTGAGTACCTGGTGTAAGCATAAATATTAAAAGCCATCCATCAGCGGGTTTAAGGTTAATCATTAGCGCGCTAATGGATGGCTTTATTATTAGCTTATTCTTTCGTCTTTCCTACCGGTTGATGCCGCTGATTGTAACCTGCTTGGTTTGTGCGTTATATTCCACCTGCGAGCCCAGGGTTTCGCTGACAAACCGCAGTGGCACAAAGGTGCGGCCGGGCGGCAGTACTACCGGAGCACAATCAATCTCTTGGGATTGGCCGTCTACCAACACACGATTGGAATTTAAGGTGATGGTAATGGTTCTGNCNCCATTTAATATAGTCACCTGTTGGGTAGCGGCGTCCCACTNTACATCCGCGCCCAATGCTTCACTGACAAACCGCAGTGGCACCAGTGTGCGCCCGGCCTTTTGGTCCACATAGGGGGCGGCATCCAGGGTGTATGGGCTATTGTTAACCGATGCCTGTATTTGCCCGATGGTCAGGGTAATAACCCGTCTCTCCTCTGCCGGTACGCTGAACACGGTAAACTTGGTCAGGTGGTTGACCCGGGTTACGGCATACCATGTGCCGTTTTCCTCTACGTGTTCAGTTTTAAGTTTTACCCACTGGCCCAGTGTTTCGTCGTAATAATGGATGGCCGGGTATTCGCCTTCCGCTGCTTTAGCCGGGTCATAGGCTATTTTTATGGTGATGGTATTATCGCCAAATTCCCTTTTCCCGCTGGTAGTAATCTCGTATACGTCGCTGGCCATCTTTACGCGCAGTCCTGCAGGCACCACTTTAGTTGCCTCGCTGGTGGTAAGTTTAGTAATACTCACTGTGGCTTCAGCAGGCAGAGCATCGGGCGGAATATCGACAGTTACCCTATCAAGGCTGACTGTACCGCCGCTATCCGACTTGATACTTTCGTTCGTGCCATCGGCGGGAGGAGTTACATTACCACTATCC
>JGI25319J35699_1001122_pt1 | contig 11283 bp, 8 predicted proteins | sample AutmiccommuBRH17_FD_35699 | JGI IMG/M metagenome (IMG submission 35699) | reverse complement strand
GGCAAGGCACTGGGTTTTGGTCCCAGCATTCGTAGGTTCGAATCCTGCCACCCCAGCCAACATGAGCCATTAGCTCAGTTGGTAGAGCACCTGACTTTTAATCAGGGTGTCGAAGGTTCGAATCCTTCATGGCTCACCAGTAAGTGCAGGAGGCATTCCTTCTGCATTTACCTCAAACACCTTAATACTGATTTGCGGGAGTGGCGGAATTGGCAGACGCACCAGACTTAGGATCTGGCGGGTAACTCCGTGGGGGTTCAAGTCCCTTCTCCCGCACCATTAATTTGCGGGTGTAACTCAGTGGTAGAGTGCGACCTTGCCAAGGTCGAAGTCGAGGGTCCGAATCCCTTCACCCGCTCCATAGGGTACATACTGGCAAGGTAATATAGGTAACTGGTTACTATGTATATTTAATGTGACTTAAAAAAAAACCTCGGTTGCAGGGTGAGTATACCCACCGAGGTTTTCTTTTAGCGTAAGAATTTTAGACAGAAAGAGTCAGATGGCCCGCTTAACATAGAACATGCAGGACATTTGTATTTTTTGCCGAAATGGTACTTATGATTAGGAGTTTCATAGGCTATAATAACGACAGGTGGGGAATTGAGGGCAATAAGATTTAAATGAGGAGGAGCATAAATGAAGGCAAGCGTGGAAACGATAGAGAAGAATCGGGTCGCACTAGAAGTAGAAGTAGAAACAGAAGTGATGGACTCTGCTATGCAGAAAGCTTACAAAAAGCTGGTGAAACAAGTTAACATCCCTGGTTTTAGGAAGGGCAAAGTACCTAGAAAAATTTTGGAGAACTACATAGGAACAGCAGTTCTTTTGGAAGAAGCCGTTGAGAATGTCGTGCCTAACGCCTACCAAGAGGCTGTAGAGGAGACAAAAATAGAGCCGGTTAATCAACCGGACATTGAAGTTCTTCAAGTAGAGGAAAACAAGCCGCTTATTTTTAAAGCTACTGTAGATGTTAAGCCTGAAATTAAACTAGGTGAATATAAAGGTTTGGATATTCCTAAAACGGAAACAGAAATTACGGATGAGGATGTCCAGAAACAATTAGAGGTATTACAGCAAAGGTATGGCAAGCTTGTTGTCCTTGATGAAACAGAAACTGCTGAAACAGATGATACTGTTATGATTGACTTTGAAGGTTTTCTTGATGGAGAAGCGTTCGAAGGAGGAAAAGCCGAGGATCATTCTTTAGTTATTGGATCAGGGACATTTATTCCTGGTTTTGAAGAACAGTTGATTGGAGTTAAAACAGGTGACGATAAAGAAATAAATGTGACCTTTCCGGAAGACTATCAAGCGGAAAACCTTGCAGGCAAAGACGTTGTCTTCAAAGTGAAAGTAAAAGAAATTAAACGCAAAGAAGTAACGCCCATTGACGACGAGTTAGCTAAAGACGTCAGTGAATTTGAGACATTAGAGGAATTAAAAGAAGACATAAAGAATAAACTGAAAACAACCGCAAAAGATCAAACTGAGAATCAGTTCCGGCAGGATGCAATTGGAAAAGCTGTGGAAGGGGCAGAGGTAGAAATACCTGAAGCCATGATTGCCCGTCGTTTGGAAGCTTTGATGGATAATTTCTCTGACCGTTTACAGCAACAGGGAATGACACTGGACCAGTACTTAGAGTATACTAAATCTTCTATGGATGACTTCAAAAAACAGTATCGTCCGGAAGCGGAAACTAGTGTTAAGACTGACTTGGTATTGGAAGCAGTGGCGAAAGCTGAGGATATTGAAGTAATGGAAGAAGATTTGGATGCGGAACTGGAAAGAATGGCTAAAATGTATAACCAGGATGTGAAAGTGCTTAAAGCCAGTTTAGCGGCTCAAGATAGTTTAGATACTTTAAAATATGGTATAATGTTAGATAAGGCTTCAAACTTTATTGTTGATAATGCTGTTGTGATAAAGCCGGAAGCAGCTGAAGAAAGTCAAGAACCGAAGGAAGAAACAGAATAGAAAAAAAGATGAAAGAGGTGGGAGTCTTGTCTACGTTAGTTCCAATGGTTGTTGAGCAAACTAATCGAGGGGAACGTGCATTTGACATTTACTCTCGATTGCTTAAGGATCGCATAATATTTCTTGGCAGCGCAATTGATGATAATGTAGCTAATTTAATAATTGCTCAGCTCCTATTTTTAGAAGCTGAAGATCCCGATAAGGATATTCATATCTATATAAACAGTCCAGGCGGTTCAATCACGGCAGGGATGGCAATTTACGATACAATGCTGTATATTAAACCAAGCGTATCTACAATTTGTGTCGGTTTAGCTGCTAGCATGGGTGCTTTTTTGTTAGCCGCAGGTGCTAAAGGAAAAAGATTTGCTTTACCAAACAGTGAAATAATGATTCATCAACCGATGGGTGGTACTCAAGGGCAGGCAGTTGATATTGAAATCCATACTCGGCGAATCCTACAGATAAAAGATAAACTCAATAAAATTTTATCTGAAATTACTGGTGTACCATTAAAGCAGATTGAAAGAGATACCGATCGTGATAAATTCTTTGGCGCAGAAGAAGCAAAAGAATACGGATTGGTAGATGACGTTATCACTCAGAACAAAACTGGTAAAAAGTAGGAAGCCTGCCAAATAATTTTAGCGGGGTGATGTAATGTATAAATACACCGACGACAAAGGGCAACTAAAGTGTTCGTTTTGCGGCAAGCTTCAAGACCAGGTCAAAAAGCTTGTTGCAGGGCCTGGAGTATATATTTGTGACGAGTGTATTGAACTTTGTAATGAAATAATCGAAGAAGAGCTAAACGAGGATTTGGGTTTAGATATGGGCGAAATTCCAAAACCATTGGAAATTCGTGGAATCTTAGATCAGTATGTGATTGGGCAGGAAACAGCAAAGAAATCTCTCTCTGTTGCGGTATACAATCATTATAAAAGAATTAACATGGGAACTAAAATTGATGATGTAGAGCTTCAGAAAAGTAATATTATTATGCTTGGACCGACCGGCAGTGGTAAAACTCTTGCTGCCCAGACTCTTGCTCGTATTCTTAATGTGCCTTTCGCGATTGCCGATGCAACATCTTTGACAGAGGCCGGTTATGTTGGCGAGGATGTAGAGAACATTCTGTTGAAATTAATTCAAGCGGCAGACTATGATGTGGAAAAAGCAGAAAAAGGCATAGTTTATATTGATGAAATTGACAAGGTAGCTCGCAAGTCCGAAAATCCGTCTATTACAAGAGACGTTTCGGGAGAGGGCGTTCAACAAGCATTGTTAAAAATCTTGGAGGGAACTGTTGCTAGTGTTCCACCCCAAGGTGGAAGAAAGCATCCGCATCAAGAATTTATTCAGTTGGATACCAGCAATATCCTCTTTATTTGTGGTGGAGCTTTCGACGGCATTGATAAAATCATCCAAAATCGCGTAGGAAAGAAAACTATGGGCTTTGGAGCCGAGATAAACAGTAAAGAGGAGACCGAAATAGGAGATGTTCTCAAAAAGATCTTGCCTACTGATTTGCTGAGATACGGTCTAATTCCTGAGTTCGTCGGCCGCTTACCTGTTATAGTTACTTTGGATGCTTTGGATGAAGAGGCATTGGTTAGGATTTTAACAGAACCACGTAACGCTTTAGTTAAACAATATCAAAAGCTTTTTGAAATGGATGGAGTTACTCTGGAATTTGATGGAGAGGCATTAGAGGCCATCGCCAAGAAGGCTATTGAAAGAGATACCGGTGCCCGTGGTTTGAGAGCCATTTTGGAAGAAATAATGCTGGATGTCATGTATGATATTCCTTCTCGGGATGATATTAATAAATGTATCATTTCCAAAGAGGTTATAGAGAATAAGACCGAACCCTTATTGCTAAATGAGGAGAAAGATAAAAAAGAAGAGTCAGCTTAAAAATTGCGGGTATTGCCCGCAATTTTTTTATGCCTAATTCGACAGTAAAATCATCCCGCATTTAGCATAATATTAGTTCTCCTGGTAATACTAACCGTGTTAGATCAAGGATAAAAGGAGGACTAGCATAAATGATGTCATTTGGTTCGGGCTTGGGAAGTTTTTTGGGGTTTATCCAAATATTCTTTGCCATAGTGATAGGGATGTACTTCTGGAACTTACTGAAGAGCCAAAGATCAAATAAAGTCGCTGTAGAAAATGAATCTAGAAAAGAATTAGATAAATTGGAGAAATTACGAAAAATATCATTATCAGAGCCTCTTTCGGAAAAGACAAGACCAACTACTTTTGGTGAAATCATCGGTCAGGAAGAAGGTTTAAAGGGTCTGCGCGCAGCCTTGTGCGGCCCCAATCCTCAACATGTAATAATATATGGTCTTCCGGGTGTGGGTAAAACTGCTGCAGCCCGTTTGGTTTTAGAGGAAGCGAAGAAATCTATCCATAGCCCTTTTGGTATTGAGGCCAAATTTGTAGAATTGGACGGAGCTACGGCTAGATTTGATGAACGAGGTATTGCAGACCCGTTAATCGGTTCTGTTCATGATCCCATATATCAAGGTGCAGGCGCTATGGGCATGGCGGGTATTCCACAACCTAAAGCAGGCGCAGTTACCAAGGCCCATGGCGGGGTGCTGTTTATCGATGAAATTGGCGAACTGCATCCAATTCAGATAAACAAGCTGTTAAAAGTGCTGGAAGACCGTAAGGTGCTTCTGGAAAGTTCATACTACAGCTCTGAAGATACAAATATACCTAGGCATATTCATGATATTTTTCAAAACGGTCTGCCGGCGGATTTCCGCATGGTGGCGGCAACTACCCGTATGGCTAATGAAATACCTCCTGCCATTAGATCTCGCTGTCTTGAGATATTTTTTCGTGGCTTGCTGCCGGATGAAATTGCAACCATTGCTCGTAATGCTGCAAATAAAGTTAATTTTGGTATTAAGGATGCGGCAGTCGAAGTTATTAAGAAATATGCAACTAATGGGCGGGAGGCAGTAAATATTATTCAAATCGCAGCCGGACTGGCCTTAAGTCAGGAGGAAAAAGTAATAACAGCTTCCCATATTGAATGGGTAGTAAATACTGGGCAGTATTCACCAAGACCAGATAAAAAAATTCCGGACCAAGCACAGGTTGGTTTGGTCAATGGTTTAGCAGTCTATGGTCCGAATATGGGAATTTTAACTGAATTGGAAGCGAATGTCATACCGGCTGCTAAAGGCAAAGGCAGTGTTATTATTACCGGTGTTGTGGAAGAAGAGGAAATTGGCAGTCAAGGCAGAAAAATGCGGCGAAAGAGTATGGCAAAAGGCTCTGTTGAAAATGTACTGACGGTATTACGTCGGAACCTAAGTGTTGATCCTCGGGATTACGATATACATATTAATTTCCCGGGAGCGGCAGTACCTGCAGATGGACCTTCTGCGGGCGTGACTATAGCCACAGCCGTTTACTCAGCTATTACCGGCATACCTGTTAATAATACAGTGGCAATGACGGGAGAGGTTTCAATTCGGGGCGGTGTTAAACCTGTGGGAGGTGTCATGGCGAAAATTGAGGCTGCTCGCCAGGCCGGTGTTAAGATGGTGATTATCCCTAAGGAGAATTGGCAGGAAAGTTTTGATCAGGTTAAGGAGATAAAGATTGTACCGGTGGAGCAGTTGGAGGAAGTAATAGAATATGCCTTGGAGGGTGGCTTCAAAGAACTGCCTAAAAAATTCAAGGTCCCGCGTGTACAGGTATTCGGTGCATCTCAACCAATATAATTTTTTTGTGAAACTTTGATTTCTCTCGGAGTACTTGACTTAAGCTAATAAATTGCATATAGTTCTTTGAGAGGCTCCTTACTAAGGAGCTTTTATTTCTGCTTGTTTATCCCTTGTTTGAGCACCGTACCTAAATGGTTGACGTTTTCTACAAAATACCGAAGGGAGGATTTAAATTTCAAAAAGAGAATATATGCATAATAGGTGAGAATATATTAAATAACTGTAACAAAAAATAGATATATCAGCTTTGGAGGTGAAGCAGTTGAACAGTACTGTAAAAGAAATACGCCAAATGCCATTGTTGCCTTTGCGAGGTGTTCTAGTATTTCCTCATATGGTAATTCATTTGGATGTCGGCCGGGATCGCTCGGTGGCGGCTATTGATGAAGCAATGATTAATGACGAGAGAGAAATCTTTTTAGCTATGCAGAAAGAAGCCCAGACAGATGAGCCCGATGAAGATGATATTCATAAGGTTGGGACAATTGCACAAATAAAACAGCTGCTTAAGTTACCGGGTGGTACTATAAGAGTGCTTGTTGAAGGCATAAGCAGGGCTGAAATTGTGGAATTTGATGAGCAGGACCCATACATAAGTGTAAGTGTTGAACAAGAGGAAGAGTCTCTGGAAAAAACTCCTGAGATTGAAGCGTTAATGCGGAGTTTAATTGCTAAATTTGAGCATTACGTTAAAATAAGCAAAAAAATCTCACCGGAAACCGTTGTGTCCGTTGCGACTTTGGAAGAACCCGGTCGGTTAGGTGATGTGGTTGCCTCTCACCTAACACTTAAGCTAACAGATAAACAAAAGGTATTGGAGGCGGTGAACGTCGGTCAACGGCTTGAACTGCTTTGTAATATGTTGGCTAAAGAAATGGAGATAATGGAGTTAGAACGCAAAATCAATATGCGGGTCAGAAAACAGATGGAAAAGACCCAAAAAGAATATTATCTTCGTGAGCAGATGAAGGCAATTCAAAAAGAGCTGGATGAAAAGGATGACCGAACAGCTGAAGTAGAAGAACTAAGGGAACAGATAGATAAGGCTAAGTTACCGAAAGAAGTTAAAAAGAAAGCATTAAAGGAGGTTGAGCGCTTAGAAAAAATGCCTCCTATGGTGGCGGAAGCTACTGTCGTAAGAAACTATTTGGATTGGCTGCTTGCTATTCCTTGGAGTAAACAAACTAAGGATCGACTGGATATTAAGGCGGCGGAAGAAATACTGGATGAGGACCATTACGGGCTTAGGGAAGCCAAAGATCGTATTTTGGAATACTTGGCAATTAGAAAGTTATCTAAGAAATTGAAAGGACCCATTATTTGCTTCGTCGGACCGCCGGGGGTTGGTAAAACTTCCTTGGCAAAATCTATAGCCCGTTCATTGAAGAGAAAGTTTGTCCGTATGTCTTTAGGGGGGGTAAGGGACGAAGCAGAGATTCGCGGGCACCGGCGTACATATGTTGGTGCTATGCCAGGGCGGGTTATTCAAGGTCTGCGTCAAGCGGAATCCAGGAACCCTGTCTTTTTGTTGGATGAAATAGATAAAATGACAACTGATTTTCGTGGGGACCCGTCTTCCGCCTTACTTGAGGTATTGGATCCAGAGCAGAACCATACTTTCAGTGACCATTACATTGAAGAAAAATTCGACTTATCTCAGGTGCTCTTTATCACCACCGCTAACGTGCAGTATAACATTCCTCGTCCTTTGTTGGACAGAATGGAAATAATAGATATTTCAGGCTATACAGAGCACGATAAGGTCAAAATAGCTGAGAGACATTTGGTGCAGAAACAACTGGAAGAGCATGGGTTGAAGGGCCAGCAGTTAGAAATATCGGAAAACGCTCTCCGTAGAATTGTCAGAGAGTATACCCGGGAGTCAGGTGTACGAAGTTTGGAACGCCAGATAGGGACGCTTTGTCGGAAAGTCGCAAGAGATATTGTGGCCGGAGATGTAGAATCTGCTCAGATTAGCGCTAAGAATGTTGAGAAGTATTTGGGCATTCCTAAGTATCGCTTTGGTATGGCTGAAAAGGAAGACGCAATAGGTGTCGCTACAGGTTTAGCATGGACTCAAGTCGGCGGGGATGTATTAAGTGTTGAAGCTACAGTATTAAAAGGAAAAGGGCAGTTAACATTGACCGGTAAATTAGGTGATGTTATGAAGGAATCAGCTCAAGCAAGTTTTAGTTATGTACGTTCTAAAGTTAAAGAACTAGGAATCCCTGAGGATTTTCATGAGAAAAATGATATTCACATTCATGTACCTGAAGGAGCTATTCCAAAGGATGGCCCTTCAGCAGGTATTACCATGGCTACTGCTTTAGCTTCTACTCTTTCTGGAAAACCGATTCGCCGAGACGTAGCTATGACTGGTGAAATAACGCTACGAGGGCGGGTGCTACCGGTTGGCGGTATTAAGGAAAAAATGTTGGCAGCCCACCGGGCGGGCATCAAGAAGGTACTGCTGCCTAAGGATAATAAAAGACAGTTGGAGGAGGTACCGTCCAGCATAAGGCGCAAAATGGATTTCGTACTTGTAGAACATATGGATGAAGTATTACGTGGGGCATTAGTGAATGGTAAAGATTAGAAATGCCGAATTCGTAAAAAGCGGCGTAAAACTAAGCCAGTATCCCCAAGAGGATATTTCCGAAATCGCTTTTGCCGGGCGGTCCAATGTAGGAAAGTCATCCTTATTAAATAAGTTGGTCCGCAGAAAGAAATTGGCCAGGGTTAGTAAACAACCGGGGCGCACCCAGACCATTAACTTTTTTATGGTCAATGAGCAATTTATGTTGGTCGATCTGCCTGGTTATGGATTTGCCCGAGTACCTATATCGGTGAAAAAACAATGGGGTAAAATGATAGAGGAATACCTGAGTAAACGTGAACAACTGCGCGGGGTAGTACTGCTGTTGGATATTCGTCACAAACCGACTGAGGACGATAAACAGATGGTTCAGTGGTTGGTAGTGAATAATATACCGGTTATTTTGGTCGCAACCAAAGCGGATAAGGTTGCCAAAGGTAAACGCCACAGACAGCTTTCCTTGATTAAACGTACTCTGGATTTGCCGGCCCAACAGCCTGTTATAGAGTTTTCTGCTGACACCGGTGAGGGGAAGGAACTCTTGTTGCAAGGATTAAGTGAATTGTTAAGTGAAGGTCTGTAGCAATACAGGCCTTTTTAGGCTTTCAGCCTATCGTTGTTGGTTGTGCACGACGTATATTAGTATTTCAATTCGGCCATCAGCATACCTGAGAGCACAAGTATGCCCCCGAGAATGTCCATGCCGCTTAAGGTTTCTGACAGAAGTATAACAGCAAATATAGCTGAGAAGACCGGTTCCATAGAAAAAATAATCGCTGTGCGGGTGGGGGTTGTGAACCTTTGGGCCCAGTTTTGGATTAAATATGCTAAGGCGGTTGCGGGAATTGCGGTAACCAGCAGGGCCGATACTACATTGGGTGAAAATACTAACTCCTGCCTTTCCAGCAACAAGGCGCAAATAGTGCTTAGGGTTGCCACAGTTCCTATCTGAATGGTAACTAGAGTTAGGGTGTCATAGAGCTTTATATATCGTCCAATCAATATGATATGTAAGGCAAAGCTTACCGCGCAAAACAGAACTAATAAGTCCCCTATATTAATACTAAATGGAATGCTTAACGAAAGAAAACTTAAACCAAATGCTGCAGAAAATGCACCCAACATAGCATATGGGGAAGGGACTTGTTTTAGCCATACCACAGAGAATAATGGCACTAATACGACGGACAATCCGGTAATGAAACCGGCGTTAGAAGCAGTTGTGTATTGCAGGCCGATTGTTTGAAATGAATAACCGGCAAAAAGCACACTGCCGATAATAATACCTGTTGCAGCACACTTTTTCGAAACTGAGGAAATGTTCTTTCGTAAGAATAAAAGCATAAACAGAAAGGCCAGGCTAAAACGAATAGCGTTAAAAGTAAAAGGCAAAATATCAACTAAGGCATTTTTCACACTGACAAAGGTGAGCCCCCAAACAAGGGCAACCATCAGTAATAGCGCATCCGCTTTCATTTGTCTAGCATCTTTTTTTAGTCCAGTTCGTTCCATGCGGTTTTCTCCTGTTTAAACTAGTCTTGTTGAAAGTAACACCTTTTAATTTTCGCCCAAGTAAAATATTTAGTCAAGGACATATTCTCGATTAGGTCTAAAACATTATGCAATGAGTATGTTTTTACTTAGGGAGGTGTCTGTATGAGACAGCTAAAAGTTAGGGCTTTGATAAAGGGTGTTTCTTATGGGTTTATTGTTTTGATAATTGGTTACGGTGCTTTATTCTTATGGGTTGTTACGGGTACTGGGAAGTTATATTATCTTACTGCATATTTGAAACTAATTGCTTTTACGGCGGTGGCAGTAGCTGGGTTGATGGGAGGAATGACAGCCCGTTGGCAGGGATGGAAACACGGTGGTTGGATAGGATTAATTTTATCAGCCTGCACGTTGGCATTTGGCGGTATTATGGTGCCGCAGTTGAATTCCATGGGTTATATTATGACTAAACTGCTTTATGGCGCCTTTATCGGCGGGGCGGCAGCTGTTTGCGGTGTAAACTTATCTTTTGTGCGTCGAAGAAAAAGGTTTAGTAAAAAGATCAATAACAACTCGTTGTATTAAAATATTCTGAAAAATAAAAGGAAAATTAAAACATTATAAAGAAATACATTAGAATATGAGTTTAGCTATCTGTTCGAAAAAAGGTTTTTTTAGGACTAATACTTCATAATATTTATTCTAATTAACGATGTAAGGAGTGTAGTATTGTGAAATTAGTGGATGAATTATTAGATGGAAATAGGCGTGCTTTAGCCAGGGCAATTACCGTAGTTGAGAATGGAACAGCCGAGAAGAAAGATCTGCTAGCAGAGATATATCCTCATACAGGTAATGCATATGTTATCGGAATTACAGGTTCACCGGGTGCTGGTAAAAGCTCATTGGTAGATCGCTTAACAGAACATATTAGAAAGAAACATGGATTATCCGTAGGGATTATTGCGGTGGATCCAACCAGTCCATTTAGTGGCGGTGCATTGCTTGGTGATCGTATTCGTATGCAGGATCACGTCTTGGATAGTGGTGTGTTTATTAGAAGTATGGGAACAAGAGGCAGTTTAGGTGGACTGTCAAGGGCGACAAAAGAGGCAATTAAGGTTCTGGATGCTGGGGGCATGGATATTATTCTAGTTGAGACGGTCGGAGTTGGACAGTCGGAGTTGGATATCATGAATGCTGCAGACAGTATTGTAGTAGTTTTAACGCCCGGCGCCGGAGACATAATCCAAACATTAAAAGCGGGGATTATGGAAATTGCTGATATATTTGCTGTTAACAAGGCAGATTTGGATGGTGCCGATCGTACAATCACAGAAGTTGGCGCAATGCTGGATCTTGACAAGGAACGGCAGTGGAGGCCGCCGGTAGTGCGGGTCGTAGCAGTAAATAATTATGGCTTAGACGATTTGTTTGACGGCATCTTAAAGCATAAGGAAT
>JGI25319J35699_1001116_pt1 | contig 11326 bp, 10 predicted proteins | sample AutmiccommuBRH17_FD_35699 | JGI IMG/M metagenome (IMG submission 35699) | reverse complement strand
AACCAAAGCAATAAAAGTGCTTAACGTTAAGGTAACCACGATTATTTTCATCAATTTATCCAATAAATTGTAGCGTCCTATAATTAAGATTGAAAGACAAATCAACGTAATAATGATGCTCCAAATAACCGGATTTGTGGTAATTCCAAATAAATTGGCTGCCAATCCTGCAGTGACGATGGTGACTGCCGCCTGAATGGTAAACATAGTTGCCAGATTTAAAATAAAATAGGCAAGCAGCACGTTTTTTCCTAATCGTTTATAGCCGTCGAGCAAACTTTCGCCCGTTGCGGTGGCATATCTTGGACCGTATTGAAAAAACGGATATTTTACGATATGAATTAAAACCAACGCCCAAATTAATCCAAAACCAAAGTCTGCGCCAGCTCTTGTTGATTGAACTAAATGAGAAACGCCAATTGCGGCTCCGGCAAAAAGCAATCCCGGACCTAATTTTTTAAGCCAATGCGATTTTTTTGCAATCAACTTTCGGTAGATTTTTTAATAATTTCCGCCAATAATTTTTTGGCCCTCGACAGTTTTATTTTGATATTGCCTATGGGTTCATTTAAAACTTCAGCCATTTCTTTGTAACTCATTTCCCTAAAATAGCGAAGGTTTATTATTTCCTGATAATGTGGCTTTAAAAGTTTTAAATGATTTAATAATTGCGCTAAATTTTGATCGATAATCAACTGATCCTCAGCAGAAGGACTTTCATCTGTGATTTTATAAGCCTCAGATTCTTTTTTATCGATGGAAATGGTTTCTGTGCGTTGTTTTCTTAAATGATCTAAAAAAATATTTTTCGAAATTGAAATAAGCCAGGTTTTAAAATTATAGCTTTCGTTATACAAATCAATTTTATCAAACGCTTTTGAAAAGGTTTTTATGGTGATATCTTCCGCTTCGTCTTCATCTTCAACTTTCGATAATTGAAAACGATAAACATCACTCCAATAGGTATTTAGCAAGGTATTAAAAGCTTTTTGGTCTTTTTTTCTTGCTTTTTCAATTAAATCGGCAATATCACTGTTTTTTTTTACCAATGCGTAGGTTTTGATCTCATATTTTTTATAAAGATAAACATTTGAATCAATATTAAAAATATTTCAAAAAAAGGAATAGGCGGTATTAAATCGCCCTCATTTAATTTTTTTGCGGAGAAGCCGATAACCAAATATTGAAACAGGAGTCGAGTCGCAATCAAAACTGCAATTATTTGCCATTGATACAGAAATCCTAAAAGTATGATGGACAAAATCCAAAATAACATTTGAGAGACAAAAAACAGCCCCAATAAAAATTTATGAAAAGGTTTGTAGAAGGAAGCCGTTGAAATATGCCTTCTTTTTTGTTGAATCCAATCTTTAAATTCCGTTTTTGGAACCGATTCAGTAAAGCTGTTTTGAAAACAGGAAATGGCCGTATTTTCCTTTGTGGCCACTTCATTGATAAATAAATCATCATCGCCCGATTTAATTTTCATATGGTTTATGAAACCGTTCACCTTAAAAAAAGCCGATTTTGTGTAAGCTAAATTTCGGCCAACGCCCATATACGGAATCCCAATTTTCGCATAGCCAAAATATTGTATGGCGGTAAAAAGGGTTTCAAACCGAATGAGTTTGTTAAGCCAAGATTTTTTTATTTTTTGATAAGCGCCGTATCCCAAAACAATTTGATGTTTGTTGCTGAAATTACCGACCATTTCTGTGATCCAGCTTGCAGAAATAGGAATACAATCAGCATCCGTAAACAATAAATGTTCGTGTGAAGCTGCTTTAATGCCTAAAGTAAGCGCATATTTTTTACTTCCCCAAAATTGCTCATTTACGGCAACATCCACAATTTTTACTGGAATTGAAGTTTCTTTTTTAAATTGCTCCATCACCTTTAAAGTGCGGTCATTAGAACGATCATTGATTAAAACCAATTCAAAGTTTCTGTAATTTTGATTTAAGAAAAGCGGCAGGTTTTCAGTTAAGTTTTTGGCCTCATTTTTAGCGCAAATAATCACAGAAACCGGAAGGTTGAATTTATTTTCGGCAGGATCTTTTTTTGAAAATGAAAAAGACCCAAAAATAAAAACGTAATAAATAAACTGAATACAAAAAATTACTATAAAAGCAATAAACAGATATTCAAGCATCTTTTATTTATTTTCACATTGATCAGGCAATCTTCCGCAATATCCGCAAGCTTCACCCTCCTTATTTAAATGTGGATTTTGGCTTGCGCAAGTTCCCGCAAATTTCCCGTCTTTTTTCGCCCAAATTTTAATGGCGATTCCTAGAACACCAATGGCTAAAAGGCCAATTGAAATAAGTATTAGTTTCATAAATTAAAATTAAAATGCAAAGATACAGATTAATCAGCGATGAGAAAATAACAAATTATTTATTTTATAATTCAATATAATGCAATAAAATTTGTTAAAAATAATGTAGTTAGTGATAAAAACCGTTATATATTGTATTAATTATTTGTTTTAAACAAAAAAAATATTATATTGTCAGTCAATTAATATTTAATATTTTTTTAAATTTAATGTTTAATAACCATCTAAAAACTTTAAGAATTTTAAAAATTATTTGAATTGATAAATATTAATTGGTTTTTTAGCTAAAAGACTCGTCCATTTATTATAAATAGCCGAGTCTTTGTTTTTTTATAAAAGAAAGATTATTTTTTAACCAACTCATCCTGAACATTGCTTGGCACCAATTCGAAATTTGAAAATTTGGTACTAAAACTTCCTCTACCTTGGGTTATTGATCGCAATGTTGTTGAATATTTATACATTTCGGCCAATGGTGTTTTGGCTTTAATGGTTTGGTATTTTCCCTCGCTGTCCATTCCTAAAATTACCGATCGGCGCGATTGTAAATCGGTCATTACGTTACCCATTAATTCTTCAGGAACCTTAACGGAAAGTTCGTGAATAGGTTCCAATAATTTTGGTTTGGCATTTAAAAATGCTTCTTTAAAAGCGTGAGCGCCGGCAATTTTAAAGGAAATATCATTAGAATCTACCGCGTGCATTCTGCCATCGAAAAGCATTACCCGAACGTCTCTGGCGTAAGATCCGGTTAAAGGACCTTCTTCCATCACTTCTAAAATACCTTTTAAAACAGAAGGCAAATAGCGCGCATCTATGACACCTCCAACAATACAATTGTAAAATATTAATTTTCCTCCCCAATCAAGGTTAACTTCTTCTTTTCCTCTGATGTTAAATCCTTCCGGCTCAGGTATTCCTTCATACCAAGGTTCAATTTTAATGTGAACTTCCCCAAATTGTCCAGAACCTCCCGATTGTTTTTTATGTTTGTAACTTGTTGTGGCAGAACGCTGTATGGTTTCTCGATAGGCAATTTTAGGTTGTTCAAAAACAGCTTTAAGTCCATAAGTGTTTTGCAAAATCCAGTCAATGGTTGCTAAATGCAATTCACCTTGGCACGATAAAATGAGCTGTTTTAGCTCTGAGGAATACTTAATGTTTACGGTTGGATCTTGACTATGAATTTTTTTAAGCGCTTCATTTAGTTTTTCATCATCATTTTTGTCAATAGCCCTTACCGCTTTTGTGATTCTTGCTTCAGGATACACAATTGGTTTTATGGTAATGTTAGACCCCTTTGTTCTTAAAGTATCATTTGTTTCTGTATATTTTAATTTTAAGGTGGCTCCAATATCTCCGGCACTTAATTTTTCAACCAGTTCCCTGTTTTTGCCATCCATAATATAGAGCTGGTTTAAAATTTCAATTTCATCATTTCTTGAATTTTCCAGTTTGTCATTTTGTTTAATTTCTCCCGATTTTACTTTAAAGAAACTGATTTGTCCCAAGTTTGGTTCATAAACTGTTTTAAAAATAAACAATGAAGTTGGGGCATTTGGTTTACATTCAACGGCTGTGCCTTCCACACTTTGTTCAGGTTTTAAATCGGCTGCAGATGGGGCGACATTGTCAATAAATCCCATCAAACGCCCGGTTCCCATATCATTTAACGCAGAAATGCAAAATACCGGGAACAATTCGTGATTTAACATCCCTTTTTTAATTCCTAGTCGCATTTCATCTTCATTAAGGGTGCCTTTATCAAAATAAAGTTCCATTAAATTTTCGTCATTTTCAGCAGCTTTTTCAATCAATTCATTTTGAAGTTCGGTTGCGTGGTCAATTTGGTCTTTTGGAATTTCTAATTTTTCAGGTTTTCCTCCTTGTGGTCCAAATTTGTACATTTTCATTTTAAGCACATCAATAATGCATTGTGCACCATTTACAACAAGCGGATATTGAACTTTAACCACATTTTTGCCCGCCAGTTCAACAATGCTTTTATAGCTTTCGTCAAAATCGGCGCTAGGATGGTCTATTTGATTGATTACAAATAAGGTAGGATGTGAAAATCGGTCTATATAGTCCCAAATAATTTCTGTGCCAACTTCAGCGCCATATTGTGCGTTAATTACCATCACAACAGCGTCGGTCACGTGCATTGTCGAGGTAATTTCGCCTATATAATCATCCAGGCCGGGAGTGTCAATAATGTTTATTTTGAAGTTGCGCCATTCGGTATGAAGAGGCGTTGCAAAAACGGAAGTTTCTCTTTCGTGTTCAATCGCGTGGTAGTCGGAAATGGTATTTTTATTTTCAACACTACCACGGCGGCTGACTAATCCGGCTTCAAAGAGCATAGTTTCGGCCAATGTTGTTTTACCACTTTTATGGGCACCAACAAAAGCAACATTTTTAATGTGTTTATCATCGTATATTTTCATAATTCAATGGTTTTTATAAAAAGTTTTATAAAAGTACAAACTTTTTAATATAATAGTATGATGAATGTTAGGGTTTTTTCAAAAGAGTTTTATTAAATAACTGGGGTTGAAATATTCTTTTTAGATTTTTGTAAACTTAATTTTACAGTTCATCCTAAATAAATGACAATTCAGAAAATAAAAGTTTTATGCTGCTTTAAATCTCCCCAATTTTGATCCTATAAATTAACATTAACCAAAAAATTTAAAAGTATGCAACAAGTAATCTTAGCGCTTTCATTATTGATTTCATCAATGATTTTTGCACAAACAATCCCTAAGAAATTAGAAGAAGGAATCTCAGTCACCGTTTCTGCAGTAAATGCATTAAGTGACAACGGAGCGGTAAATTTTGCTTTTTATAGCGAAGAAAATTTTATGAAACAGCCTATTTATGCCAAATCCGCTTCTGTTGAAAACGGAAAAAGCACTGTGGTTTTTGAAAATGTTCCGCAAGGAATTTATGCCATAATTTGTTTTCATGATGAAAACAATAACGGACGAATGGATTTTAATGAAAACAGGATGCCAACAGAAAGTTTCGGAATGTCGAATAATAAGATGAATTTTGGTCCGCCCGAATTTGAAAGCGCAAAATTTGAAGTAAAAAGCAATGCGCTTATTTTAGAAATTAAGTTTTAAATTGCACTTGTAAAAAGTTTAACCAAAATGAATTTCAATCTAAAATATATCATAAAAATATCAGCAATTTTAGCACTCATAATATTTGTAATAGAGCGCTTGCTGTTTAATGGCGGATTTAATTTACCCATAAATGAATTGTTTATAGTGCTGAGTATTCATTTTATGTATGCTTTTGTATTAACAACGCTTAACGGCTATTTCTTTTATTATTTAGAAAATAAATTTGATTGGAAGGAAAATCCTAAAAAACGATTGATTATTGGAGCTTTTGGATCAGTTTTTTTAACTATGATTGGATTGGTGGTATTGAGATTTGTAACGCTTGTGGTTATTTTAGGAAACCCGATTGACAATTTTTTTAACGATACTAGCGCAAAAACTTATTACTTATTTGGCTTGGGAATGACCATCATCATAAGTTTGGTATTTCATTCTATATTTTTTTATAAGGCCTTGACCGAGAAAAAAGTAACCGAACAACAAATTGTGGCCAAAACCGAAACTGCCAAGTACGAATCCCTTAAAAGCCAGATTGATCCGCATTTTTTATTCAACAGCTTAAATGTTTTGACCTCATTAATTGGCGAAAATCCGAAACTTGCCGAAAAGTTTACCACAAAACTTTCTAAAGTGTATCGGTATGTTTTGGAACAAAAAAATAAGGATTTAATTGAATTGGATGAAGAATTGGCTTTTGCCAAAACCTATATGGAATTGCTGACAATGCGGTTCGAAAATGCGGTAACCTTTGAAATTCCTGAAAAAGCAAGCGATTCAGAATATAAAATATTACCCTTATCGTTACAATTATTGTTGGAAAATACCATTAAACACAATGCGGTTTCCGAAGAAAATCCGCTGAAAGTGACCATTGCCGAAGAAAACGGGTATTTGGTGGTTTCCAATAATTTTAATCCGAAATCCATTATGGAAAACGGCACCAAAATAGGATTGAAAAACATTATAGACCGTTATCATTTAATCACCTTGAAAAAAGTGGTGGTCGAAAAAAACGCAGAAAATTTCATCGTAAAATTGCCATTATTAACTCAAAAAACAAAAACAATGAAAACAGAAACTATAGAAAGCAACAAATATTTAAGAGCAGTGGAACGCGTTCATGACATTAAAGAATTTTATGGAAGTCTAATTTCCTATTGTATCGTAATTCCATTTTTAATTTTTATAAATTTAAATTATATGCCACAATTCAAATGGTTTTGGTTTCCTATGTTAGGTTGGGGAATCGGACTTATATTTCACGGTTTCAAAGCTTTTAGTTACAATCCTTTCTTGGGAAAAGACTGGGAAGAACGTAAAATTAAGGAATATATGGACAATGAAGACAAGCAGTATTGGGAATAAAGGCCCCCTAACCCCCGAAGGGAGGATTGAGCGTTAAGAAAATGTTCAGTGAACATTTTTAGAGATAAGGCCAGACGGCGCGATGGGAAAAAAGTAAAAAGGTGAACGTGTAAAAAATCGAAAATCGTTTATCGTAAATCAAAAATAAAAACAATGAAAACAGCATATACCGAAGAACAAAAATATATCAGGGCAAAAAAGAATGTGGAAAAAATGAAGAAATTTTATGCGGATTTGCTTGCTTACTTGCTGGTAATTCCATTTTTAATATATATAAATTTGAAATTTTCCCCGGAATTTCAATGGTTTTGGTTTCCTATGATTGGTTGGGGAATTGGACTCACATTCCACGCTTTGGGAGCTTTCAATCATAATTTAATATTTGGAAAAGATTGGGAGGACAGAAAAATTAAAGAATTTATGGATAAGGATAAAATCAATTATTAAAATCAACATTATGAAAACCGAATATACAGAAGAGCAAAAATATTTACGCGCTAAAAAAAGGGTAAAATCAATCAAGGGATTTTATGTACATTTAATGGTTTATCTTTTGGTAAATGCATTTTTATTGATTGCAAAGGTTTTTTCTGATGGAGGAACTGAGGTTTTATGGGAATGGCAATCGTATAACACTGTTTTATTTTGGGGAATCGGACTTGCATTTCACGCATTTGGTGTTTTTGGAATGGACATTCTTTTTGGCAAAAACTGGGAAGACCAAAAAATAAAAGAATTTATGGACAAGGATAAAAGAGAATTTTGGGAGTAAAGGCCCCCTAACCCCCAAAGGGGGAATTTTAAAGTTGGAAGTTGGAAGCTGAAATTCAAATTAAATATTCAAAAATCGTACATCAAAAATCGTGAATCAAAATTACTAAAAAATGAAAGCAGTTATTATTGAAGATGAAAAACCGGCCGCAAGAAGATTGAGCAGAATGCTCAATGAATTTGGGATTGAACCCATAGCGATGTTGCATTCGGTGGAAGAATCCATCAATTGGTTTATGAACAATGAGCATCCCGATTTGTTGTTTTTGGATATCCAGCTTTCCGACGGATTGTCTTTTGAGATTTTTGAGGAACTCGACATTAAAAGCGCCATCATTTTCACTACTGCATATGATGAATATGCCTTAAAAGCCTTTAAATTAAACAGTGTGGATTATTTGCTGAAACCAATTGACAACGATGAACTTGAAAATGCGATCGATCAATATAAAAAGTTACAATCAAACTCCTCAAAAGGGGTTTTAAATCTGGAACAAATTAAGCGATTGATTGCTCCAATCAATAAAAGCTATAAAACCCGATTCACGGTTAAAATAGGTCCGCATTTAAAAATGATTTCTACAGATTCTATCGAATGCTTTTTCAGCGAAAATAAAGCAACAAATATTTATACCATTGACCAAAGAACTTATCTTTTGGAAGACACCTTGGAACAATTGGAAGAAAAGTTGCAGCCATCAACATTTTTCAGGGTCAATAGGCAATATTTCATCAATATAAATGCCATAAAAGACATTATTTCATATTCAAACAGCCGGTTAAAAGTGGTGTTGAATTCCTTCAAAGATTCAGAAATTATTGTGAGCCGCGAACGTGTTAAGGATTTTAAAATTTGGATAGATAATTAAAAAAGTTGGAAGTCAGTAGACCGAAGTCAGAAGTTAATATCCAAAATACCAGCTGCCAGATACGATTTCTCAAAATTTATTATTAAATGCTTCATTTTCTTTTTGTTATAATAAAATAAATTAAGTAAATTTGCACTCCTTTTAACGAGAGCAGATTTTAAAAGGAATGAGAAAAAAAATAATGTAAACCAACTCTTTGCGTTATAATCGTATAAAAATCTGGATAACAATAAGATACAAATAATGATCATCAGCAAATATGTCTGAAGAAACAAAAAACACTGAAGAGCAAAATGATGCTCCTGAAGTAAATCAAACAGCGGCGAAAGCCCAAACAGAAACTCCTGAAGAAGTAGCGGAAACAGTTGAAGCTCCTAAAGCTGAAAAAGTACCTGAAGAAGTAGTTGAATCAGTAAAAGAGCCAAAAGCACCAAAAGCTGAAAAAGTTACGGAAGAAGAAGTTGAAGCAGTAAAAGCGCCAAAAGCTGAAGAAGTGGCAGAACAAGAGGTAGTTGAAACTCCAAAGGTTGCAAAAGCACCAAAAGCCGAAAAAGTAACTGAAGAAGAAGTTGAAGCAGTAAAAGCGCCAAAAGCACCAAAAGCTGAAAAAGTTGCTAAAGAAGAAGTGGCTGAAACAGTTGAAGCTCCAAAAGTGACAAAAGCAAATCCGGAAGAATTTTTAGCGAATTTTGACTGGCATATGTATGAAGAAGGTATTGAAGCTATTGATGCTGAAAACCTAAAATCTTTTGAAGCAGCTTTAGAAGTTACCTTAGGAATTGTTAGTGAACGTGAAGTAATTGAAGGGATTGTTATCAGAAAAACAGATCGTGAAGTAATTATTGACATCAATGCAAAATCTGAAGGCGTTATTTCATTGAATGAATTTCGTTACAATCCTAATTTAGCCGTTGGAGACAAGGTTGAAGTTTTGGTTGATAAAAGAGAAGACAATACCGGTCAATTGGTATTATCTCACAAAAAAGCAAGAGTTATTAAAGCTTGGGATCGTGTTAATAATGCTCACGAAACAGGTGAAGTTGTTAACGGATTCGTTAAATGCAGAACTCGTGGCGGTATGATTGTGGATGTTTTTGGAATTGAAGCATTCTTGCCAGGTTCTCAAATTGATGTAAAACCAATTAGAGATTACGATCAATATGTTGAAAAAACAATGGAATTCAAGGTAGTGAAAATCAACCACGAATTTAAAAATGTTGTGGTTTCACATAAAGCACTTATTGAAGCTGATATTGAAGTTCAAAAGAAAGAAATTATTGGTAAATTAGAAAAAGGCCAAGTATTGGAAGGTGTTGTTAAAAACATTACTTCTTATGGCGTTTTTGTTGATTTAGGTGGTGTTGACGGATTAATTCATATTACAGATTTATCTTGGTCAAGAATCAATCACCCAAGTGAAGTGGTTGAATTGGATCAAGTATTGAATGTTGTTATTCTTGATTTTGATGATGAAAAAACAAGAATCCAATTAGGATTGAAACAATTAAACAAACATCCTTGGGAAGCTTTAGACGAGAACATTAAAGTTGGCGATGCAATTAAAGGTAAAGTAGTTGTGATTGCTGATTACGGTGCGTTTATTGAAGTTTCTAAAGGTGTTGAAGGATTAATTCACGTATCTGAAATGTCTTGGTCAACACATTTACGTTCAGCGCAAGATTTCGTGTCTGTTGGCGACGAAGTGGAAGCTCAAGTTTTGACTTTAGACAGAGACGAAAGAAAAATGTCTTTAGGTATTAAACAATTGCATCCAGATCCTTGGACCAATATTGCCGAAAAATATCCTGTAGGTTCAGTTCACACTGGTACAGTGCGTAACTACACAAATTTTGGTGTTTTTGTTGAATTGGAAGAAGGAATTGACGGTTTGGTTTATATTTCTGACCTTTCTTGGACCAAAAAAATTAAGCATCCATCAGATTTCGTTTCTGTAGGTGATAAATTGGAAGTTCAAGTATTGGAGTTGGATGTTGAAGGACGTAAATTAAATTTAGGTCACAAACAAACCAACGAAAATCCTTGGGATGCACACGAAGAAAAATACGCAATCGATTCAATTCACGAAGGAACTGTAAAAGACAAAAGTGATAAAGGACTAATTGTTTCTTTTGAAGACAATGTTGAAGCATTTGTTCCTAGTCGTTTTATTGTAAAAGAAGACGGTTCTAAACTGGCTAAAGGCGATGTTGCACAATTCAAAGTAATTGAATTCAACAAAGAATTTAGACGTATTGTAGCTTCTCATACCTCAATTTTTAAAGCTCAAGAAGAGAAAAATGTAAAAGTAGCACAACAAAAAAGCGTTGATACTGCCGAAAAAACAACTCTTGGCGATATAGGTGGTGATCTTGCCGCATTGAAGAAAAAAATGGAAGGCGGGAAATAATTCGATATTCATTTAAATATTAAAAAGGCTGCATCAAAATATGATGCAGCCTTTTTTTGTGCTATTACAACTATAAAAATTATCTTTGCTGAACTAAATTCAGAAAATGTCATTAATAAAATCAATCTCAGGAATAAGAGGCACTATCGGTGGCCAGGTAAACACCAATTTAACCCCAATTGATACCGTAAAATTTGCCGCAGCTTATGGTATGTGGCTTAAAAATCATACAAACAAAACGGAACTTACCGTAATTTTGGGTCGAGATGCCCGTATTTCAGGAAAAATGATAAGCAGTTTGGTGGCCAACACTTTGGTTGGATTGGGAATAAACGTAACTGATATTGGCCTTTCAACAACACCAACGGTTGAGTTGGCTGTGATGCTGGATGCTGCTGATGGCGGTATTATCATCACTGCAAGCCACAATCCAAAACAATGG
>JGI25319J35699_1001113_pt1 | contig 11397 bp, 14 predicted proteins | sample AutmiccommuBRH17_FD_35699 | JGI IMG/M metagenome (IMG submission 35699) | reverse complement strand
AATCCCAAAGATCAGTTCACCTGGTTTCTCGAGGTTGTCCCGGCGGTCATCGGAGCGATCGTTCTCGCCGCGACCTACCGGTCATTTCGGCTGACTCCCTTGCTCTATTTGCTGATCCTTGCGCATTGCATCGTGCTGATGGTCGGCGGTCACTACACCTATGCCGAAGTCCCGCTGTTCGAGCATATGAAGACGATATTCGGATTCGAACGCAACAACTACGACAAGGTCGGTCATTTTTTCCAGGGCTTTGTGCCGGCTTTGATCGCAAGAGAAATAATGATCCGTAAAAACGTGATAAACGGCAGGGGATGGCTGAATTTTTTCATCGTCTGCTTTTGTCTCGCCCTGAGTGCCTTTTATGAACTCATCGAGTGGTGGGTGGCTGTAGCCACCGGAGAAGGAGCCGAGGCGTTTCTGGGAACGCAAGGCTATGTTTGGGACACGCAGTCGGACATGGCCATTGCTCTGCTGGGAGCCGTTATGGCCCTGTTGATGCTTTCAAAATTGCACGATTCGCAGATGGGGAGGATTCAGGACCTGTAAGATGACTCTTCATCATACCGCATCTTGAGAGTTCTTTCGTGACAGTTTCCGAAAAAAGCACGCCACAGATCCTGTGGTATTCTCTTGTGTTGATGTTCTTGTTCAGTTAATATCCTGAAAATTCGGGCGATTCCGGCAGATCCGAGAGCTTGAGCATGCCGATCCACGGTCGTGCCATGGGGCAAGAAGAAGGTGAGCACCGTAAAGTGGAAGGTGAAAGAGAGAAAACGCGAGGGTAATATGAATTCTGACGACAGAAAATGGAAAATGATCCAGCGGCACTTAGGGTACAATGACCAGGAAATGATTGTCTTTAAAGATGATCCGAGAAACGAGGAGGTGTTGAACAAAGGTGGCGATCTGGCAAACAAGACCATCATCCTCGAGGTCGTCGAATCTCACGGATGCAACAGTAAACACAAGATAGGCGACAAATTCTTTTTTGATGCGTTCGGCAACCTGTTGACCGAACTGTGCCCGAAAAAAGTCTGTGGCTACTCCCTGAACGCGGCGTTGATGATGGTGTTTACGGCCAATGAAATGCTCTTTGCCGGAATAGACCCGAATACAATTCGATTCAAACGGGCCGGCTGTTTCGATGTCGGTCTGGAATGTGGCGGCTGGGGACGAATTGTCCTGGAGTTACGGGTTGTTGAGAAGAGCAATAGCAACCTCTGAAAATGGCGCGGCGTGGTTGGCGGCAATAGCGGGCAGATGGTGGAATTTGGCTCGACAGTGGTCGTGGTAACCTGCAATGGACCGATATAAAGACGACTGCTTTAAAAAAAATGTCTATGGTCTGGCGTTTGTCGAGTTTCTCTGGGGACTGGGGTTTCCCATTGTGCTGGAGTCTACCTTTCTCCAGCTGTTCCTGAAAAGCCTCGGCGCTTCGAGTTTTGCCATCGGCATCGTGCCTTCTCTATTTATCTTCGGCATCTCGACTTTTCCTCTCTTTTCGAGCTACATCTCGAGAAACAGGCGGTTCAAGAGGCCTCTGGTGGCGATACTTCATATCGTGTCGGGCCTTTCGATCTTTCTCTTCGGCGGGATTTTGTATTTCATTGACGATCCGGCAAAAGTCCTGCCGCTCTTTTTTGCATCCTACACGGTTTTTTCCTTGTGCATGGGCCTTACCATCCCGGTGTGGCTCAATTATCTGGTGCGGATCTTTTCCGAATCCAAGGCGGTTTCCGGTCTGGGGTATATGATGCTGGCCCAGAATATCGGCAAGGTCGTGTCGAGTTTTTTTATTCTCAAGATCGTCGACAACTATGCATTTTCCCTGGAATCCTCAGCCTGGGTCTTCATGGGAACCGGGTTGCTGTTCGTCCTCGGCTCCTTCTGCTTTTTCCTCACCACGGAAGTGGCCGACCCGCATGACCCGGAACGGGACAACCTGTCGTTTCTGCGACATACCGGCCAGGCGTTTGCCGAGATTCTCAGGAACCGCAGATTCCTGGTCTTCCTCGCAGCCGATCTCGATATCTACGTGATTCTTACGGTCATGTCGTTCTACGCCACGTATGCGACCGGATTTTTCGGGGTGTCGGCCCCGGTGGCGGCCGGTACTTTTGTCGCCTGCATCTATGCCGGCTCGATTACCGTGAACATCTTCCTTGGCGCAATGAACCTTCTCGGACTGAAACAGAAGCTGGTGCTGTCGAAGTTCATAACGTTGTTCCTGCTGATTCTTCTCACCTTCATGCCCGGCTATTATACCTTCTTCCTGATCAGCTATCTGCTTGGTTTCGGCCGGGCCATCCGGAATATGATTTATGCCCCGTCGGTGAAAAAATTCGCCGGTAAAACCGATGCCACCTCGTATTTCGCTCTGGCGCCGATTCTCACCATCCCGGTCGGTTCCGGTTTCCCGCTCCTCTTCGGCAAAGCCCTCGATCTGCTCTCGTTCATGCAGGAGGATGCCTATCGGGTGCTCTTCATCGCTTCCGCCGCATTCATAGTAATGACGCTCTACTTCAGCATCAGGACGGATTACCGGGGTGCTGCCGGTTCGGAGAACTGATCAGCCGGGCAGCTGCGGTGTCTTCATGGCTTTTTGTCTGGCAAAGGTGCCGGCTGCCATCGCCAGGATGAGCAGGATGACCAGGAAGTGGGAGTGGAGAAAAACGATGACGAAAAAAAGCCCCAGCAGAAAAGCGACCGTTCGCTGCAGACGTTCGGGAAAAAGTTTGCCGGCGGCTGCAATACCGATCAAGGCATTGGCGATAAAAAAGCCGTTGGCAAAGGCAACCAGAGTTTCAGTGTCGATCAGGCCGCAGGAGGCGGCAGCGAGTACAGCCAGATGTACCGTCGTGAGTGCGCCGATAGCCCCGACCGGCGCGTCGCTCCGGTTGGTTGTGCCAAGAAACCGCGGCAAAAATTTCTCCCGCGCCAGAACTCCGATCAACCGTGCCACGCCACCGACAAAAAGCAGATAGGTGGCGGTGCACAGCGACAGGGTCAGGAGGGCCATCACGGGGCGGCTATACCCGGCAAAGAGCGGGGTGATGAGAGCTGTAACCTGCAGCTTTCCCCCGCCGGTCAGCGCCGGATCGATATACTGGATGGCGGCGCCGACCACCATGCTGACTGCGGTGATAACTGCGGCGGAAAAACCCACGGCGATGGTGATCGTCCTTTTCGGGTTGCGCACTTCGCCGCTGTAATTGCCGACTACCTCCCAACCGACGATGGTCCAGAACAGCAGAAGCAGGGTGTAGCCAAAATCCCCGGCAGCAAAGGGTGTCATGGGTATCGCCGGTTTCTGGTGCAGGAGAAGGACAGTTGCCCCGCCCATCAGGAGAATCGCTGCAGCCAGGGAGGACATGATCAGCGATATCCGACCGATGCTGGCGATTTTTCGCTGCAGCAGGCAGGAGCAGACCAGGAGCATCGGCAGGGCGAGCAGCGGGGCAGCAGGACTGTCAGGGAAAAGATAGTCGGCCGCGGTCAGCATGACGGCAACCGGGCCAAAGAGTACCGCGCCGATCAGGTACAGTGAGGTGAGCTGTTTGGCCCCAGTGCCGAAGGCCGCCGCAACGGCTGTGGTAACACCGCCGCTGCCGGGGTAGAGAATGCTCAGTCTGGCAAAGGTGAAAGCAAAGAAAAAACCGGCCATCGCCATCAGCACCCATGCAAATATTGCCCAGTCGCCCGCCACGCCGTAGGCAAGCGGAGGCAAAATAATTATGCCGGAACCGAGAATGGGGCCGATCATCAGCCCGCTGAGGAGTAGAGGGCCAAGGGTCTTTGGAGTGTCTGATTTCATTTGTCGCTCAGAGTAGCGAGCTGTCCGGCAACGGAAATCACCTGCATAATTTTGTTCCTTTTCGGTTATGATTGAGGAGCGAGGGTTTGCTGTTTGTCCGTAAATGGATATAATACCCCGTAATCAAAAGAATCCTATCGCATTAAATAAAACAGAGTGTTCGATAAAACAGAACGGACCATGGAAATCTATCAATTGAAATCATTTGTGAAGATCGCCGACACCGGCAATCTCAGGAAGGCAGCGGAACGCCTCCACATCAGTCAGTCGGCGCTGTCCAGCCAGATCAAGTTCCTCGAGACCAGGCTCGAACTGAAGCTTTTCGATCGCTCGGCAAAGGGAATGGAGCTCACCGAAAATGGCAGAATTCTGTACTCCCATGCACTGGCCGTGCTGAGCAGCGCCGAAACTTTCCAGGTAAAAGCGCGGGAACTTACCGGCCGGAAAGGCCAGCGGATAAAAATCGGCATCAACACCGATGGCAGCTTTTTAAAGGTCGGCAAACTCAGCCGAATGCTCACCAGTTATTTTCCAAATGTCGGCTTTTTCTTTGTCTCCAGTCAGACGGTGCGGACCCCGGAGATGCTGCGGGAGGAGCTGATCGATATCGGCTTCTTCTTCGGCGAGAGCCGGGAAAACGACATCCTGGCCGAGACAATCAATCACTTTGATATCCGCATTGTCATTCCGGCAAGGTTTGTATCCGGAGAAGAGCCACTCACCTGGGAATTTCTCGCCCGGCTGCCGTGGGTCTGGTCGGTCTGCGACTGCCCGTTTTACCAATTGGTACAGGCAAGGATGGAAGGTCTCGGTCTCTCACCCAATCGTTTTATCGATGCGATGGATGAAAGTGTCGTGCGGGAACTGGTGATCGACAACCAGGGAGTCGGCATTTTGCGGGAAGACGATGCCCGTTACGCCGCCGGCCTTTCCGGCTGTCGCATCTGGGAGACGGAAAAATTCTCGGTGCCGCTTCGCCTTGGTATCCTCGAGAAAAATCGCCTGAATCCAATGTATGACGAAATTATTCGTCTGATCGGAGATCTGTGGAGCGGCAACTGATCATGTGTTTTTCCATTTGTTTCTTTTTTAGGGGAGGAGAAGAATTACCGGTTTACTGAAAGTATCGCATAAAGTAATGATCTGAAATCCAATTATGAACTTCTGTATGGACAGGATTTTAGCCTGCACCTGTCGGGGATCGATGGGCAGATTGAGAGTGGACATGGTCAAACTTATTTCTATCGGAGTGGTGTCGGGGCTGTTTTTCAGCACCACCTTTGTTCTCAATCGGCTGATGAGTCTGGAAGGCGGTCATTGGGTCTGGACCGCCAGTCTGCGCTACCTGTTTATGTTGGTCCTGCTGTTCTGCTGGTTTCTTTCGTCCGGGAATCTCAGGCTGTTGCGGGAGCTGCTGCAGCTCTACTGCCGGCACTGGCTGTTCTGGACCGTCGCCGGCACCATCGGTTTTGGTTTTTTTTATGCGCTCATCAGTTACAGCGCCTCGTTTTCCCCGGGTTGGGTCATTGCCACCACCTGGCAGACCACCATCATCGCAACGCCCATCGTCTTGCTGGGCTTCAGGAGGAAGGTGCCCGGCAGGGCGCTGTTTTTCTCGCTGCTGATTTTCGCCGGGGTGGTGCTGGTCAACGTCAGTCAGGCGCAAACCGCCCCGCTCAGGGATGTACTTATGGGCGGAATTCCCGTGCTGATTGCCGCTTTCTGCTACCCCTTTGGCAACCAGCTGGTATGGGAGGTCCAGAATCGCGGACATCGCCTACTGCCAAGCATCGACAGTCCAGCCTTGAACCGGCCTTTTGCCAAGGTGCTGCTGCTGACAGTCGGATCGATTCCGTTCTGGCTGCTGGTCGTTCTGGTGTGTCAGCCGCCGCCGCCCGCCGCAAGCCAGGTAATGCAGACGGCGATGGTCGCACTGTTCTCGGGAATCGTCGCGACGAGCCTGTTTTTATATGCCCGGCAGCTGGCAAAGGATCCCTATGAGCTGTCGGCAGTCGACGCAACCCAGGCCAGCGAGGTGATCTTTGCGCTGGCCGGGGAAATTTTCTTTCTTCATGCCGCTATGCCGGATGTGTACGGCATAACAGGTATTATTATAACCATCCTGGGCCTCTGTCTGTATATCAGGGCGCAGGCCCGGTGAAGGTGCCGGAAAGGGGAATTATGTTTGAACTCGAGTGGTCGGTGTCGCTTGTCTTGCTCATGTTTCTGGTCGGCCTGCTGGCCGGATGGGTCGATACCCTGGCCGGCGGCGGCGGGCTGATCACCCTGCCGGCCTTGCTGCTGGCAGGGATCCCCCCGCTTGCCGCCCTTGCCACCAACAAGGCCCAGGGGTTTGTCGGAACGATGACCGCGACGCTGATGCTGGTCGTGAAGGGGCATCTGAAAATCATCCGTCTTTTACCCCTGGTGTTTACTGCCGCCATCGGCTCGATACTCGGGACCTGGTTGATTCAAAGGGTCGATACCGGTTGGCTGCACTGGGGAATCCCTCTTCTTCTGATCGGCGTCGCCGGATATTTTTTCGCCTGCCCGCAGGTGGGCAAGATTGAAACCGCGGCCCGACAGTCCGAACGGGCGTACGGTCTCACCGCTGTTCCGCTCATCGGTTTTTACGATGGGGCGATCGGTCCGGGTGCCGGCTCTTTTTTTGCCGCAAGCGGTGTACTTCTCCGCGGGCAAACACTGCTGCAGGCAACCATTCGGGCCAAACTCTTCAATTTCATCACCAACATCTGCTCAATGGCCCTCTTTGCCGCCGCCGGCAAAATAGTCTGGATAGTGGCCCTGGCAATGATGGCCGGTCAGTTGTGCGGAGCGGTGCTCGCCAGTCACACCATGTTGAACGGCGGCGATAAACTGATCAGGCCTCTGGTCATCGTCATGTGTGTGTTGATGTCGTGCAGCCAGGNGTATAAACTTTTACTGCAGTAGAACGCTGGGAGACTGACCGAGAATGCCCTTTTCCCCTGCAAATAATTACTTGACTTTTTCATTTGGTTGTTTTACCAAATAAGCAAAGACAAAGAGAGGAGCGTTATGACAGACAGAGAAAAGGCTCTCATCGGAGCCAAGGCGAATGTGTTTAAGGCCCTCGGCCATCCCACCCGTTTATGGATGGCCGAGCAGCTGGCCGCGGGCGAGAAATGCGTATGCGAACTGGTGGAAGGTGTCGATGCGGATTTTTCCACAATCTCAAAGCACTTGACTATTCTCAAGCAGGCTGGGGTGGTGGTGGATGAAAAGCGGGGAAAACAGGTGTACTACCGCCTGAGGGTACCCTGTATTCTCAATATGATGCCCTGTGTCGAGGCGGTGATTCAGGCCAATCTCGATCATCATCTGCAGTTTTTGAAATAATTTATCGGGCTGCTACGTCTGGAGTTGCACGTATGAACTGGAAAATCGAATACAAAAATCTCCTGTTGATCCTGGACGGCTTTCTGGCCTGCTATTTTCTGCCAATCGGCATTCCTCGTTTCGACAACGCCATACTTGAGGCGTTCCATCTGGTCAAATGGTATGCCGAAGAGCATGTCCTGCTCTGTCTTATTCCGGCCTTTTTCATCGCCGGCGCGATCGGAGTTTTCATCAGCCAGGCGGCGATCTTGAAATACCTCGGCCCACAGGCCAACAGGGTCCTGGCATACGGTGTCGCCTCGGTTTCCGGGACAATCCTCGCCGTCTGTTCCTGCACCATCCTGCCGCTTTTTGCCGGAATATACCGGATGGGAGCGGGTCTTGGTCCGGCGGCGGCTTTCCTCTATGCCGGTCCGGCCATCAATGTTCTGGCAATCATTCTCACCGCCCGCATTCTCGGTCCGGAGATGGGGATTGCCAGAGCGGTCGGGGCGGNGTTTTTCAGCGTGATCATCGGTCTCTTGATGGCTTTCTTTTTTCGCAATGAGGAAAAGACCGAAGCGGCGGCGCAGATGGTGATGCCGGAGGGAGAGGCGCCCCGGCCGCTTTGGCAGACCAGCGTCTATTTTGCGGCGATGATCGGCATCCTGGTTTTTGCCAACTGGGGCAAGCCCGCGGAAAGTACAGGGTTATGGGCCGCAGTTTTTCAGGCGAAATGGTGGATCACTTCCGGGTTTGCCCTGGCCTTCGGCGTGATGCTTGTCGCCTGGTTCGGGCTGAGGTTCTGGCAGGTGACGGTCACTGCCGTTGCCGTCGCCGGTCTGGCCCTGGCTTTCCCGGACAATCCGCTGATTCCCTTTACCGCCGGGTTTATCGGGCTGTCGCTCTTTACCAGCACCGACCAGGGGGAGGCGGGAGCGTGGTTTGCCTCGTCCTGGACTTTTGCCAAGCAGATTCTGCCTCTGTTACTCTTTGGCGTCCTGGTGGCCGGGCTGCTCCTCGGCCGGGTAGGTCATGAGGGGATCATCCCTTCCGAATGGGTGGCGTGGGCGGTCGGCGGCAACAGCCTGGCGGCGAACTTCTTTGCCTCTTTTGCCGGGGCCTTCATGTATTTTGCCACACTGACCGAGGNGCCCATTCTGCAAGGCTTGATAGACAACGGCATGGGGAAAGGCCCGGCACTTGCCCTGCTGCTCGCCGGGCCGGCTCTCAGCCTGCCGAGCATGCTGGTCATCAACAGTGTGATCGGCCTGAAGAAGACCGCGGTTTTTGTCGTTTTGGTGGTAGTTATGGCAACCTGCAGCGGAGTGCTGTACGGCATGCTTTTTGGCTAACCTTTTGTAGAAGGAAAAAACAATGAAGATTCATGTTCTCGGACCCGGGTGCGCCAAATGCACCCAGCTTGCCGAATCGGTGGCCGCGGTGGCGACGGAACTCGGCATCGACTACGAGTTGGAGAAAGTAACTGATTTCAACAAGATCATGGCCTTCGGGGTGATGATGACCCCAGGTCTCGTGGTTGACGACAAAGTGAAATGCGTAGGCAAAGTGCCCACGTCATCGGAGCTGAAGGAAATGCTGAAATAACAGATAAAACATGAAGAGGAGAAACACCATGAATCATCAGTCGGCAGCCGGTTGTGGCTGCGCCTGCAGTAAGGGGCCGAACTTGATTTTACCTGTCGCCAAGGGGATTTTCCGGGCCGGACTCTTTCTTCCCATGGTATGAGGTGCGGAAAATGAGACGTACATTCGGCACGAAAGTACAAAAAATTAAGGTTGTCGTGATGGCAGTTTCCCTCACCCTTTTCCTTCTTGCTCCGGCATTCGGCGGGGAGACGGGCATGGGCAAGGTTCCCGTGCCGGGCATGGTGACGATGGTCGATCTCGGGGCAAAGAAGTGCATTCCCTGCAAGATGATGGCGCCGATCCTCGAAGAGTTGGAGAAGGAGTATAAAGATCGGGCGGCCATCGTTTTTATCGATGTCTGGGAGAATCCCGCAGCGGGTTCGCGTTTCGGCATCAGAGTCATTCCCACCCAGATCTTTTACGATACGGAAGGCAGGGAGGTAAAGCGAAATGAGGGCTTTCTCGACAAAGCGTCCATCGTTGGTGAACTGCAGAAACTGGGGGTGCGTTAGCCGATGGACCAGATTTTTCTTGCGGTCAACTCTTGGATGGGGCAGGGGCTGCTGCTGGGAGGCATCGGCTGTTTTCTCTGGGGCATGATCAGCGTGCTGTTCAGTCCCTGCCACCTTGCCTCGATTCCGCTTATTGTCGGCTATGTCGGCGGCCAGAACACCTTGGTCGAAGGTCGTCGGGCGACGCTCTTTGCCGTGGTTTTTACCGCCGGCCTGTTTATTACCATTGCCGCCATCGGCTTGATCTGCTCCCTGCTCGGCCGGATGCTTGGCGATGTCGGTTCCTACTGGACCATTGCCGTCGGCCTGATCCTGATATGGGTAGCCCTTGATATGCTCGGTGTGGCCAAATGTTCCCTGCCGGGCGGCGGCATGATGACGAAATTCACGCTGAAGGGGCTGTCGGGGGCCTTCATACTCGGTTTGGCGTACGGAATTTTGTCGGGCTCCTGTACTTTCGGATTCATCGCGCCGATTCTGGCCATCATCTCCGTTCAGGAGACGTTTGTCGCCGGTCTTTTTTTTATTCTGCTCTTTGGCATCGGTCATTGCCTGCCCATTGCCGCAGCCGGCAGTTCCACCGCTCTGGTCAAGAGGCTGCTGACCAACAGCAGTTGGCAGCAGGGTGGCCGGATGGTAAGAAGATTGGCGGGGAGTATGATCGCTCTGCTAGGGATCTATTTTATAGCTCAACCTTTTGTGGAGTGATCTCTTTAAGAAACCACGGCCGGAATGAAAAAGCGAATATGCAGAAATATACAAATATGGGACTTTAATTGGCTCCTCGACGACCCGAGCAGATCTCTCATTCCGGGAATTTTGAGTGACGCCATCATTTGGTTATGGTAGTCTGTGTTTGATATATGATACGCCTGCCGACGGTGTTGTGGGCGTTTGGTGTGGCGCTCGACGTTTTCAAGAAAGATGATAAAGGAGACGATGAATGGAAAAATGGGTTTGTGCGATTTGCGGCTATGTTTATGACCCGGCTCAGGGAGATCCCGACAACGGAGTAGATCCCGGCACAGCGTGGGAAGATGTTCCAAGTGATTGGCTGTGCCCGGTTTGCGGGGCTTCAAAGGACGATTTTGAAAAAGAGTAAAGTGCGGCAGCCCCGGACTCCATTCTGTCCTCCTCATAAGGAAAGAGTCTGATAGGCTCGGACAACTAAGACGAGAGGTTCAATGGTCCTTTGTTCGGTTCAAGTTGAGGGCTCGTTCGTTTTTCCCATTCCGGTGGGGATCACCTTCAGTAGCAGCAGCTCTCCGTTAACTGATGGTTTCAAGGGCACTTCTAATTGCTTCTTCCCTTCTTCCCTTGTGTCCAAGTCAACAGGTTGAGGCTTATGCAGGTTCCCGCAAACCGCCTGACAGGGTGCATCCGTGTCAGGCGGTTTTTCTTCAGTAACTATCTAATAGTATGATTTAATTTTTATCATCAATGCTTAGAGTGACTTGCACTCTCTTGGTGCTTGTCATGACCATCATGTGCGCCTTCGCCTTTTGCATCCTGATGAAGCCGTTCAACATAATGAGTGAACAATACATAAGCTTCCACAAATTCTCTTCCCTGTGCAACACTCTCATCCTTGTGCTTGAATGTAGTAGCTGCATGTTCGTATCGCTGCTCTATTCCGGCAGCAATGTCATCGGTGATCAGTTTTACAAGCGCATTTGAGGAACCATTCAGGAGGGCCTTGTCTGCTTCGGCAACGGCTGGTTCAACTGTACCGGCGGGTTTCAGACCGGTAAATGGAGCACCTTCGCCATCGCGATGTATTTTGACTAGAGTTGCAAAGAAATCATGCTCAACTGCCTCAGGATTATTTGCATTTGCTGTAATCAACTGTTGGAAGGCGGACCGGACAGTACTTTCATCGTTCGGCTTGACCCATTTGAGAAGGGAGTATTCAAAATTCTGTGTCACGGTTCATAATTCTCAATCAACCACTGAAGGTAGCGGAAGCTGAAACCAGCTCCGAGAATGGGCCCTCAGATATGCTCGTCGGAGGAGCTGGTTTCAGCTGGAGCGGGTTTACGAGAACTATCTTTTTCATAAGACATC
>JGI25319J35699_1001110_pt1 | contig 11416 bp, 10 predicted proteins | sample AutmiccommuBRH17_FD_35699 | JGI IMG/M metagenome (IMG submission 35699) | reverse complement strand
TGCTGGACCGTCTTAAGATGCGAGTTGATGAAGTTGCTTCACTTCGCAATAAATTACAAGAATTAAATATAAAGACAGGTTTTGCAGAAATGACCGGATCGGGCATTATTATTGAATTATATGACTCCCAGGATGGTTTTAGCTCGGTAGATATTGTTCATGATAGAGATGTTCGGGATGTAGTGAACGAGCTGTTTGCCGCTAGTGCTTCGGGCGTGTCTGTTGGCAACAATCGATTGATTGTCACCTCATCAATTAGGTGCGCAGGGCCGATTATCTTGGTGAATCAGCAGCCAATTGCAGTAAATCCCATCGTAATTAAAGCTGTGGGTGATCCAAGGATACTAAGCAGCAGCCTGGATATTATTCGTAAGGAACTGCAGGAGTTTGGTATTCAGGTTATTATTACTCCCAGTGACGAAGTTGTTTTGCCGCCGTATAAAGGTAAATAAATCTAAATGAATACTACAGGGGGAGGATATTATGAAGCATTGGTTTAAACGCAACCAGTTGTATATATTACTGCTAGTATTTGCAGTTGCAGCAGGCGTTGGCGCTTATTATTATATTAATCATGCATTGGAAAATAGAGTTCCCCCTGTGGGGGTTAACGATAAAGAAGAGGATGAGTTATCTGATGCGGTTAATTCACCCTCGAAAAATAAAGAAGAGCAACCTTCAGAAGTTAATTCGCTGCGTTGTCCACTAGATGGTGAGGTGGTATCATCGCTGCCTCAAGATAGACCATTAGCGGTAATGATCGGTAACTCGCCTGTGGCTCGCCCTGTCTACGGAGTAGCGGATGCGGATTTGGTCTATGAAGCATTAGTTGAAGGCGGAATAACCAGGTTGATGGCGGTTTATTACCACGGGCAATCGGCTAGAATTGGCTCTATACGTAGTGCGCGGCCTTACTTTATCAGCCTTGCCCAGGATACAGGCGCCGTTTATGTTCATGTAGGTGAGAGTCCTCAAGCCCAGACGTTTTTTAAAAAATACGGTATTGACCATTTGAATGAAATGCCTATTACACGGGGATTTTGGAGAGTAAACGATAGGGTGCCTCCCCATAATTTATTCAGCAGCACAGAGAACCTGCATCAATTGGCTAAGGATTTCAACATGGATGAGGAAATGGAAGTTGGCGGATTTGAGTTTGAAAAGGAAATACCTGCTGCTTCTGAGGACTTCCGCAAAAGCGAGGAAATTATTATTTATTACCCTGAAAAGTACAGCCAGGTGAAATATGCTTATCAATCAGACACGGATGACTATTTGCGTTATATGGGGGGCAAGGCCTATATTGATGGAAGCAAAAATAGTCAACTGCGGGCTAAGAATATTATCATTCAGTATGTCAACACTAAGGTTATGGATGGAGAAGGGCGCTTAGCAGTAGATGTTATGGGCGAAGGCAAGATTCTTGTCTTTAAGAACAGCATTGCCTATGAGGGAAAATGGAGTAAATCAGGACTAGAAGAACCGACTAAATATTATGATATTAATGGGGAAGAAATGAAGTTTTCTCCAGGACAGATATGGATTCAAATTGTACCGAGTGATACTAGAATAGACTATTAACTGTGGGGTATTAACATGACTAGCAGTGAATTAGCACAAAAAGCCATTAAAGCCAAAGAACATGCTTATGCACCTTATTCTAAGTTCCCTGTTGGGGCGGCTTTATTAACTAAATCAGGTATGCTGTTTACCGGCTCTAATGTGGAAAACAGTTCTTATGGATTAACGATTTGTGCCGAACAATCGGCCATCAGTGCGGCTGTGTCCCAAGGCGAGAGGGATTTTGCAGCGATTGCCATAGCCTGTAACAGTGACCAATATTGCTCTCCCTGTGGCGCTTGTCGGCAAATAATAGCTGAATTTGGGTTAGACATTAAGGTAATAATGGTTAATAAGAAAAGTGATTTTCAGGAGCTGACCATTAGTGAGCTGCTGCCAGGAGCTTTTGCTTTCAATGTGAACGCGCCTAAGTGATTAATCAGGCATAATTAGGAGGACAAGATGGATAATGAATTTCGTGCCGGTTTTGTCAGCATAGTTGGGCGTCCCAACGCCGGTAAATCAACGTTACTAAACCAGATAATTGGTCAAAAAATATCAATAATGTCGGATAAGCCGCAAACAACAAGGAATAAAATCCAAGGGGTTTGGACTAAAGATAATGTTCAGGCTGTATTCATTGATACTCCCGGTATACATAAACCAAAACATGCTTTGGGAAAGTATATGGTTAAAGCAGCTACCAGCGCCTTGGCACATATGGATCTTATTTTGTACGTGGTGGATGTTTCGCTGCCGTGGGGAACCGGTGAAGAATATATTGTTGAACTTCTTAAGGAAACGGACACGCCGGTCTTTTTTATTGCAAACAAAATTGATTTGGTTCATCCGGATCAACTGATGGTTTTTTTAAACGAGCTGCATGAGAAACACAAGTTTCATGAATGGGTACCCATATCTGCTTCAGAAAGAAACAACATGGAGACCCTTGAAGAACTAATTATCAGCTATTTACCTGAAGGACCTAAATTTTATCCTGAGGACACCATTACGGACCAACCGGAAAGGTTTATTGCCGCTGAATTAATTAGGGAAAAAGTCTTACAATTAACCAGAGAAGAAATTCCCCACTCTATTGCGGTTGTCGTGGAGGAAATGCAGGAGAGAGCAGATGGGATGCTGTATGTAAATGCTNTTATATATGTAGAAAGAGATTCTCAAAAAGGCATNATTATTGGGAAACGGGGAGACCTGCTGAAAGAGGTTGGTAAACTGGCCCGAGCAGATATTGAAACCCTTCTAGGCAGTAAGGTTTACTTNGATCTTTGGGTTAAGGTTAAAAAAGGTTGGCGTAAAGATGTTGAGCTTTTAAGAAATTTTGGTTACGACTCACGGGAAAAGTGAGGAAAATAAATTATAGAATAGGTGTTTAAATGGTATCAATCACCTAGTATGCATCGTCATACGTGGGGAACCTTAATAACTGTCAAAAAGACAGCAGGAAGGTGATCAGAAATGCGTAGAAGCGATGCTTTTTGGGATATTTTTATGTTAACCGGTTATATCGGTGCTTACTTAATCTACAAGAACTGCGAAAACGATGGCAATCAGGAACATCAGGCAGAAATCATGGAGTTTTCGGAGGGATAAAGCCGTTGGCGTACTTAAAGGTTGAAGGACTGGTTTTAAAAAATCAGGATTATAAGGAAGCGGATAAGCTGCTAACCATCTACACGCCCGAGGGGAAAACCTCCAGTATCGCCAAAGGTGTTCGCAAAGTCAAAAGCAAAATGCGAGGTGGAGTGCAGCTTTTTTGTCATTCCAAATTTGAGCTCTACCAGGGGCGTTCTTCTTTGGCTACGGTTACCCAATGTGAGACTATTAATTCTTTTGCCTCTCTCCGCACAGATTTAGATCGGTTCGCCCATGCAGTTTATATGGCGGAAATAACTGTTGAATTGGTGCCGGACAGGGAACCCAATAAAGATATCTTTTATTTGTTATTAACTTGCCTGCATTTCCTAGAGAATTTTGATCCCGGTTTAGTAACCCGGCTCTTTGAAATTAGAATTATAAATCTATTGGGTTATGCACCTGAATTAAATGTCTGCTTCCATTGCGGCAGCAGCATTGAAAGAGAAGCTAAATTCAGTTTGGAACAAGGCGGCTTGTTATGTTCTCAATGTTCAGGTCAGTATAAACATGTAATAAATATAAATATGGGAACATTGGCCAGTTTGAAGGCTCTTAGCAATATGGATCTAGATAAGTGCTGCCGCCTAAGGCTTAGCGGTAGAGATAAAAATGAATTATCAGCATTACTAGGTCGGTATATTGAACTGCGCTTGGATAAGAAACTGCGCAGTCGTGAATTCTTAAATGAATGTTCGGGGAGCAGCTAAAAAAAGAAAAACTAGACCCGATAGTTTAACTAACAAATGAATTGGTATAATATATAATAAGAATAAAGTATAGAATGTTTAAAGGAGGGTTAGTCTTGGATGAATTAAAAAAAGTTGATCAAATAAGGCAGCGAGTAAATGTATCTTTTAAGGAAGCAAAAGAAGCATTGGATATTGTAGAGGGCGATGTTGTGCAAGCAATAATCTACCTGGAAGAGAAACAAGATAAATGGGATAAAAAGTTTCAAGACCATGGTAACAGATTGATAGTAGAGATTAAAGAGATTTTTCGTAAGGGCAACGTAACCAAGATTAAAATTAAGAGAGAAAACGAAACATTAGTGGAGATTCCTGCAAATGTAGGGGCATTAGGTTTAGTTGGTATTTTAGCCAGCCCGCCGCTGGCCATCTTGGCAGGAGTCGGAACAGTTGCGGCAGTTGCCAAGAAATATACCTTGGAAATTGTGCGTCCCGACGGCACAACCGAGGAGCACCCGTTGGATTTGACATTAACTAAAAATGACGGCAATACTTTTTAATACTGTTTTTAGACGATTGACTTTTCACTTGATTTTTGCTAAAGTAGAAAAAAATAATTATGGCAATGCGGAAGAGGTCGCTATTTTTAAAGAGCGAGTTGGGGATGGTGAAAGTCCAACATAACTAGCGATGGCGCTTCCAAGCCGCAGGAAGAAAGTATGAGGTAATCATACCAGTAAAACCTGCATAAACCAAGAGTGGGCCATTAACACGGTCAACCAGGGTGGAACCGCGGGAACAATCTCCCGTCCCTGAACTAGGGACAGGGAGATTTTTATATTTATTTAAGAGGAATGTTTGAAACGAACACGTACTTTAAGTACAAAAAGGAGGCAGACAAATGAATTTTCAGGAGTTAATCCTCACACTAAATCAATATTGGGGAGAACAAGGCTGTATCATACAACAGCCCTATGATTTAGAGAAGGGGGCAGGAACAATGCATCCGGCAACCTTTTTACGGGCATTGGGCCCCGAACCTTGGAATGTAGCCTATGTAGAACCGTCCAGGCGTCCTACTGATGGGCGGTACGGGGAAAATCCGAACCGTCTTCAGCATTACTACCAATATCAAGTCATTCTAAAGCCATCACCGGATAATGTACAGGAGTTGTACTTAACCAGTCTGGAGCGTATTGGCATTGACCCAAAAAAACACGACATCCGGTTTGTTGAAGATAACTGGGAATCCCCAACATTAGGTGCGTGGGGATTAGGTTGGGAAGTATGGCTGGATGGAATGGAAGTTACCCAGTTCACCTATTTCCAACAATGCGGAGGGATTGATTGTTACCCGGTCTGTGCGGAAATAACCTATGGTATAGAAAGATTGGCCATGTATATTCAAAAAAAGGACAGTATATTTGATATCCAATGGGTAGGGGGCATTACATATGGGGATGTGCATCATCAAGGCGAGGTAGATTACTCCCATTATAATTTTGAAATTGCAAATACGGATATGCTGTTTTCTTTGTTTGATATGTATGAAAAAGAAGCCTTGGCGGTAATTGGGAAAGGCTTAGTACAGCCAGCCTATGATTACGTGTTGAAATGTTCTCATACCTTCAACTTATTGGATGCTCGCGGTGCTATAAGCGTCACTGAACGGACAAGCTTTATTGCCCGGGTGCGAAACTTGGCCCGTATTGTTGCCAGGGGTTACGTGGATCAACGAGAAAAACTGAACTATCCGCTAGTAAAGGACTCAAGCTTGCGTAAAAAACTAGAATTAGATCAGGTTAAGGGAGAGGAGGCTAATCATGGCTAGAAACTTGCTGTTGGAGATTGGCACTGAAGAAATACCGGCTAGATTCATGGCGCCGGCACTGTCCCAGTTAGAAAAGCATGCGGAGGAAAACCTGCGGGCCAACCGCCTGGATTACAAACAAATTGAGGTCATGGGTACACCTCGGAGGCTTGCTCTTTTGGTAATAGACTTGGAAGAGAAACAAACTGATCTGGTAGAGGAAGTTAGAGGGCCTTCTAAAAAGGTGGCTTTTGACGCTGATGGACAGCCGACAAAAGCTGCCCAAGGATTTGCCAGGGGGCAGAGGATACCGGTTGAAGAATTAATTATAAAAGAAAGTGATAACGGTGAATATGTATTTGCTGTAGTAAAAGACGATGGCCGACCTGCTGCTGAAATATTAGCCGGCATATTGAAAGACCTTGTGCTATCCATTAATTTCCCTAAGCCTATGCGTTGGGGTTACGAAAAATTGCGTTATGCAAGACCAATTCGTTGGTTAGTCGGTTTATATGGAGAAGATGTAGTTAGTTTTGAAATTGCCGGTGTGGTTTCAGGCCGGGAAAGCCAGGGCCATCGTTTCCTTTCTAAAGGGCCGGTAGTATTAGGTAATGCCGGGGATTATGTTGAAAGCTTGGAAAATGCTTATGTTGTTGTAGATCAAGCAAAACGAAAGAAAGAGATATGGCAGCAAATAGGGCAGTTGGCGGAGGCTGAAGGCGGTATTGTAGAGGAAAATGAAGGCTTGTTAGAGGAAGTAACTTATCTTTTAGAATACCCCACTGCTTTATGCGGCAGCTTTGACAAGAAGTTTTTGAAACTGCCCCAAGAGGTATTAATTACCCCCATGCAAGAGCATCAACGTTATTTTCCCGCAAAAGATAGGAACGGTAAGCTTCTAAATAAATTTATTACTGTCCGTAACGGAACGGCCGACCATATTGAAGTTGTAACTGCCGGTAATGAAAAGGTGCTTAAGGCGCGTTTGGCGGATGCAGAATTTTTCTATAATGAAGATATCAAACAGCCTCTAGAGACTAAAGTGGATACTTTAAAGAACGTGGTCTTCCAAGAACAGCTAGGAACTATCTTTGAAAAAGTAGAAAGGATAAAAGAGCTTACCTCATACTTGAGCGACTTAGTTGGGTCAAAGTATAAAAAAGACGCTCTGCGAACTGCCTATTTGTCTAAGGCAGACTTGGAAAGTAATATGGTGTATGAGTTTCCTGAACTGCAGGGTATTATGGGTGGGTACTATGCCAAGCATGACGGTGAAGACGAACTAGTTTATCAAGGTATTAGAGAGCATTGGCAGCCGAGATTTGCTGGCGATGAAATCCCTCAAACGGTTACCGGCACTTTGGTAAGTATTGCGGATAAGATAGATACTATTGTAGGCTGCTTTGGCATCGGAATACAGCCTACGGGGTCACAAGATCCCTATGCCTTAAGACGACAGGCTTTGGGTATTTGCCATATTGCTTTTGAAAAGAAACTGGAGCTGTCTTTCAGTGAATTAGTGGAAAAAGCTTTTCAGCTTTATGAAGGCAGGTTAACTGAAAGTTTTAATGACGTTAAAGATAATATACTCATATTCTTCCGCCAGCGGGTCGAAACCATCCTGCAAGAGATGGGTATGAAATACGATACGGTAAACGCTGTTATGGCGGCGGGCTGGGATAATTCCTTAGATGCATTGAAACGTGCGCAGGCTTTAAGTGAGTTTCGTAAAGATGACCAGTTTGAGGCTCTAACTATTGCGTTCAAACGAGCCGGCAACTTAGCGGCTAAGGCAGGCGGTCAAGATATGGTTGTGCGACCCGGCCTTTTTCAAGAGGAAGTAGAAAGTGACCTTTGGCAGGCGGTAAATGAGGTTGAAAAACAGTTGAAACAAAGTGACAGCTATACCCAGATTCTTCAGGAAATAGCCTCTTTGCGTCAACCGGTTGATGCATTTTTTGAACAGGTGATGGTGATGGCAGAGGATGAAAAGGTACGGCAAAACCGTTTGGCTATACTGAAGCATATTCAGGAATTGGTTGTTAATAAGGCAGGCGTAAAACTAGAGTTGATTAATGATTAGTTAAAAATTACCGATGGGGTAACAGCCATCGGTAATTTTTTAAATATCAATGAAAATTCCAATTTCCATTTACACTAGTGAGTTAAGCCATGATAGATTTATTATCATAAAAACTATTTTTAGAGTGCTGTAGGCTCAAATATGGAGCTATTGAAAATTAATTTCAGGCAACTAAGAAGGAAATTTTTCTTTTATATAGTATATAATATATTGGCAGATTATAAGATTAGTATAACACATTAGCTTGGAAGGTGGTGGCACTTATTCAGCTTAGCCAGCGTCAGGAAAAAATTATAGAAATTGTTAAACGCGAGGGGCCCATCACTAGTGAGAGTATTGCGCAGCATTTGGACCTCACTAGGGCAACTTTACGACCGGATTTGGCAATACTAACTATGTCCGGTATATTGGAAGCGCGGCCAAGAGTCGGCTATTATTATAGAGGTAAAACTGTAAATACTCTTTTAGCGGAAGAGATAAAAAAAATTAGGGTTAAAGATATAAAATCTGTTCCAGTAGTCATTAGAGAAGAAGCTTCGGTATATGATGCTATTGTGACTATGTTTATCGAGGATGTCGGTACGCTGACAGTTGTTAGTGAAGGAGGGTTTCTAGAAGGGGTTGTTTCCCGGAAAGATTTATTAAAGGTTACTATTGGGCAGAACGATCCTAAACAGGTACCTGTGGGAATAGCAATGACTCGTATGCCCAATATCATAATAACTACCTTGGAAGAGACTGTCTTATTGGCAGCTATAAAAATAATCGAACATCAAGTGGATACTCTGCCCGTAGTTAAAACTTTTTTAGATGATAAAGGAAAAGAAATGTTGGAAGTAGTGGGGCGCATTACAAAAACTAATCTGGCAAAACTGTTGATGGAATTTGGAGAAGGTCGATATTAAGTTTAAGGAAACCGATTTGCGTTAGCGCGCTGTAAATCTATTAGGAGAGGTGAAGACTTATTACAACACGAGGTTTACCGGTTATTTATGTAGTTTCCGATTCATTAGGAGAAACAGCCGAATTTGTAGCTAGAGCGGCAGCTAGTCAATTTAACTCCGGTCGGATTGAAATACGCCGTGTCCCATATGTAGGAGATAAGAAACATATAAAGGATATAGTGGATGAGGCCAAGGGGTTTAATGCCTTAATAGCATATACTATCGTGGTTCAGGAGCTTAGGGAGGAATTGATAAAGCTTTGTTCTGAACAGAATTTGGTAATTGTAGATATTCTAGGACCGATGATGGAATCTTTAACAAAAGTGACTGAAACTTCGCCTAAATTGGAGCCGGGCCTCTTGCGGAAGTTGGACGAACAATATTTTCGTAAGGTGGAGGCCATTGAGTTTGCAGTTAAGTATGATGACGGAAAAGACCCTCGAGGCCTAGCGGCCGCCGACATAGTTTTAATTGGTGTTTCAAGAACTTCTAAGACGCCGGTTAGTATGTACTTAGCCCATAAAAGAATTAAGGCTGCAAATATTCCTTTAGTACCTGAAGTGGCGGCGCCTGAGGAACTCTATAATATTTCATCAAAAAAGATATTTGGATTAACTATCAGCCCGCAGCTTTTAAACGATATCAGGCAGGAACGATTGAAATCTCTTGGCCTGATGTCAAATGCAGATTATGCTAATATGGAACGGATATTAAAGGAGTTGGATTATGCCGAGCGCATTATGAAACGCCTGGGTTGTCCAATCATTGATGTGACTAATAAAGCTGTGGAAGAAACAGCTAGTACAATTTTAGAGATTTATTATAAGGGGGAGCGTTATGTCTAACAAATTCGTTTATTTATTTAAAGAAGGTGCAGCAGATTTAAAACCGCTGCTTGGTGGTAAAGGGGCCAATCTGGGGGAGATGACTAAGATAGGATTACCGGTGCCTCCGGGTTTAACAATCACCACCGAAGCATGTAATAAGTACTTTGAAGAGGGGCAGCAATTTCCCAAGGGATTGGAAGAACAGCTGAGAGAAAAACTAGCAGAGGTGGAGCAGGCCGTCGGTAAAAAATTTGGCGATGCAAAAAATCCTCTACTAGTTTCAGTAAGGTCCGGAGCGGTTATATCAATGCCGGGTATGATGGACACCATTCTTAACCTAGGGCTTAATGATACTACAATAAATGCGGTAGCAGAAGCATCCGGCGATGAACGGTTTGCGTTGGATTGCTATCGACGGTTTATTCAGATGTTTAGTGATGTGGTACTTGGGATTGAACATTATAATTTTGAACAAGTGATGGATAAATATAAAGATCAGCAGGGTATTGAATTTGATTATGAGTTAACAGAAGATAGTTTGAAGAAAATAATTGAAGGATATAAGTCTATTGTTAGTCGCAAGGCCGGCCGTAGTTTCCCTCAGGATCCCATTGAACAGTTGGATCTGGCCATTAGGGCTGTATTTGACTCATGGCATAATCAGCGAGCTAATGTTTATCGCAAAATCAATAAAATACCCGATAGTCTAGGTACGGCCGTCAACGTACAGTCTATGGTGTTTGGTAATATGGGTAGTAATTGCGGTACCGGAGTAGCTTTTACCCGTAACCCTTCTACAGGAGAAAAAGTTCTATACGGGGAATACTTGCTGAACGCTCAAGGTGAGGATGTAGTAGCCGGAATACGTACACCTCAACCTATTACACGCCTGCAGGAAGAATTACCGGAGGTATTTGACCAGTTTATTAAAACATGCGATTTATTGGAGAAACACTACCAGGATATGCAGGACATCGAGTTTACCATAGAACGGGGCAATCTTTATATGCTGCAGACTCGAACTGGGAAAAGGACTGCCAGCTCAGCTATAAAAATTGCTGTTGAAATGGTATCCGAGGGTCTAATCGACAAAGAAACCGCGTTGAAGAGGGTGGAACCTGCTCAACTGGATCAGTTATTACATCGGAGAATTGATCCCAAAGCTAAGCTGGAGGTAGTTGCCAAAGGTCTGCCTGCATCACCGGGTGCGGCTTCAGGTACGGTAGTCTTTGATGCGGACGAAGCGGAGCAGATGAGCGAAGCTGGTAAGAAAGTGATGCTGGTGCGCACAGAAACTACCCCTGATGACATCCACGGAATTGTTGCTGCCCAAGGGATACTAACCAGTCGCGGTGGTATGACCAGTCATGCTGCAGTGGTTGCCCGGGGAATGGGTAAGCCTTGCGTATGCGGTTGTGAAGGTATAAAGATTGATTATGATAAGGAACAACTAGTAACCCAGGATGGCTTAATAGTAAAAAAAGGTGATGATCTTTCTATTGACGGTGCCACCGGCCAGGTTATAAAGGGACATGTGCCCATGATAGACCCTGAATTAGGTCAAGAATTCCTGACTCTATTGGAATGGGCCAATGATGTTCGGAAGCTGGGAGTGAGGGCTAATGCCGATACCCCGCAGGATGCTAAAAAGGCAAGAGAATTTGGTGCTGAGGGAATTGGCCTCTGCCGTACAGAGCACATGTTTATGGCTCAGGAACGGCTTCCTATTGTCCAGCATATGATTTTGGCAGACAGTGTTCAGGAGCGTCAAAAAGCTTTGGATAAGCTGCTGCCTATGCAGCAGGATGATTTTTACGGCATTCTTAAAGCCATGGACGGATTTCCGGTTA
>JGI25319J35699_1001106_pt1 | contig 11480 bp, 8 predicted proteins | sample AutmiccommuBRH17_FD_35699 | JGI IMG/M metagenome (IMG submission 35699) | reverse complement strand
GGTCGAAGGGTAATATTTAAAACACTTCCTTCGCAATCGCTTTAATATTGTCGGATTTTCCCATAGAATAAAAATGAACCACGGGAACGCCTTTGGCCACCAGCTCTTTAGATTGCGCAATAGACCATTCAATGCCTGCTTGTCTCACCTGTTCATTATTTGTGCACTTTTCAATTTCCGAAATCAGCGCTTCGGGTAAATCCAGTTTAAACACTTGAGGAAGCACCTGTAAATGGCGTTTTATGGCAATGGGTTTTATGCCCGGAATGATAGGAACCGTAATTCCCATTGCCCGCGCTTTATCCACAAATTCAAAAAATTTCTGGTTGTCAAAAAACATTTGGGTCACCACATAATCGGCGCCGGCATCAATTTTTTCTTTCAGTCTTCTCAAATCGGCATCCAAACTCGGCGATTCCATATGTTTTTCCGGATACCCTGCAACCCCGATGCAAAAATCGGGTTTGTATAAAGTTTCCTCTATTTCGTGCAAATATTTCCCTTTGTTTAAATCGCTGATTTGTGACACCAATTCACGCGCATATTGATGTCCGCCCTTTGTTTGCGCAAAATATTTTTCGTGTTTCATCGCATCACCGCGCAAAGCCATCACATTGTCCAATCCCAAATAATGACAATCCACCAACAAATATTCCGTTTCTTCCTTCGTAAATCCGCCACACAGCACGTGCGGAATCGCATCCACATTGTATTTGTATTTTAACGACGCGCAAATCCCCACCGTTCCCGGCCTCATACGCGTAATTTTTTGTTCCAGAAGTCCATTTTCCTTAGAAATATAAAGGTGTTCTTCCCTTGAGGTGGTCACATCAATAAAAGGCGGCTTAAATTCCATCAGCGGATTGATATTGTCATACAATTCCTGAATGTTTTGCCCCTTTTGTGGCGGCACAATTTCAAACGAAAACAACGTTTTCCCTTTGGCTTGCTTTATGTGATCTGTTACTTTCATTTTTTTGTTGTTTTCTGATGGTTTCAGGTTTCAAATTTTTTAACTTCGGTCTTCTGACTTTAACTTTTAACTCTTTATTGGCGTTTCCTGGCGGGCCGCGCTATTCGCTAAATCTTTTTTTCCATTGCATTTCAAAAAAGGATAAGTTTACCCTGAGCGGAGTCGAAGGGCTGCTATCGCTAACGCAAATCAATTTTTCAAACAAAACTTTTCTTTCAAAAAACACACCCCTAACCCCTCTCAAGAGGGGAGTTAATCGTGGTATATTTTAACTTTTAGCTTTAAAGCACAACGCACCGGCTGGCCATATCGCTAAAAATGTTCACTGAACATTTTTTTAACGCTCAGTCCTAACGAAAAACATCATATGATGGTTCTTCTTTGATTTGTTTTCAAATTATGTTCAGAACTTATTTTTATTACTTTAAACATTTAACTTTGAGCTTTTAATGCCAACTCGCCACCTGGCCTAGTCCGCTAAATTAGGCCGCAGCCATTTTTTGGCGGTTTCAAAATCCATATTTTTTCTTCTGGAAAAATCCTTCACCTGTTCTTCCGTAATTTTCCCGACCCCAAAATATTTGGCTTTTTCATTCCCAAAATAATAACCGGATACCGAGGCTGCCGGCCACATCGCCAGACTTTCCGTAAGTTCTACCCCAATATTTACTTTTACTTTTAACAGTTCCCAAATGGTTAATTTTTCGGTATGGTCCGGACAAGCGGGATAACCCGGTGCCGGACGAATGCCTTTATAGCCTTCTTTAATCAATTCTTCATTGGTCAACATTTCGGTGGCCGCGTATCCCCAATCATCTGTCCGCACTTTTTTATGCAGATATTCCGCAAAAGCTTCCGCCAGTCGGTCGGCCAAGGCCTTGATCATAATCGAATTGTAATCGTCGTGGTCTTTTTCAAATTCAGCCGCCAGCTCCGCAGTTCCGAATCCGGCAGAAACACAAAATGCGCCCATATAATCCGTCATATTGGTTTCTTTCGGCGCAATAAAATCGGCCAGCGCCATACTTGGCGTTCCTTCTTTCTTTTTCAACTGCTGGCGCAAAGTCAAAAACTTAGCTTTCACTTCCCCTTTATTTTCATCAGCATACACTTCAATATCATCATCATTTACTGAATTTGCAGGGAAAATTCCGAAAATGGCTTTTGCCGTCAGCAATTTTTCATCCACCACTTTTTGAAGCAGTTTTTTAGCATCCTTAAATAAATGGGTCGCCGTTTCTCCAACCACCTTGTCGGTTAAAATTTCAGGATATTTCCCGTGCAATTCCCAGGTCCTGAAAAACGGGCCCCAGTCAATATATTCAACCAGTTTATTGAGATCCAAATCTTCAATCACTTTTATTCCGGTAAAGTTTGGAACGGCAATAGTTGCAGACTTCCAATCGATGTTGAACTTGTTTTCCCGGGCATCGGCCAAGGATAAATATTCTTTTCTGTCGGATCGGTTATAAAATCCTTCCCGAACAATCACATAATCGTCCTTAATACTTTTTACATAATCAACCGCCGTATTGTTGTCGTTAATTAAATTCCCGACCACCGTAACCGCCCTTGAAGCGTCATTTACGTAAATGACCGCGTTGGAATATTGGGTATCAATTTTAACGGCCGTATGCGCTTTTGAGGTGGTAGCGCCGCCAATCAGCAAAGGAACTTTAAAATTTTGACGTTCCATTTCTTCGGCAACATAAGCCATTTCATCCAATGAGGGCGTTATGAGTCCGCTCAACCCAATCACATCCACGTTTTCGTTTTTGGCCGTTTCAATTATTTTTTCAGCTGAAACCATCACGCCCAAATCGATAATTTCATAATTGTTGCAATTCAACACCACGCCCACAATATTTTTTCCGATATCGTGCACATCGCCCTTTACTGTTGCGAGCAAAATCTTTCCCGCGGCCCCTCCCGTCCCCGAAGGGGAGGCTTCCCCTCCTAAAGCCACGCCAATAGCGGAATTTTTATTTAATTCTTTTAATATGGTTTCTAAAGTATTGTCAATGTCACCTATTACTTGTTCATTGGAAAATCGGATTACTTTAAAGCCTTTTTCAATCAACCAAGCTGTTCGTATTTCATCTGATTCCATATTCTCAGGCAATTGGTGGATTTTACCGTCAACTTCAATAATGACCCTTTTCTTCAAGCAAACAAAATCTGCTATATATTGGCCTATGATATGTTGTCTCCTAAATTTATACTCCTCTAATTGCTTATTTTTTAAACATTCCCATAGAATTCCCTCAGCTTTAGTCTGATTTTTTCGTAACTCATCAGCAAACTCTTTTAATTTACCATAAAGCAATCGATCAGCCATTTCATAACTTTTAAAAGTTCCCCCTTCGGGGGTTAGGGGGCGTTTTGACTCTTCAATAAACGGCTGTAAATAAGCAACGGCTCGTTTCATCACTCGGGCGGATTTCACCACTTGCGGCAAAAACATTTTTCCGGAACCAAACAAATCGCCCACCACATTCATTCCGGTCATCAAGTGCTGTTCGATTACTTCTATGGGTTTTTCGGCCTGTAATCTTGCCTCTTCTACATCTTCCAAAATAAATTCATCCACGCCTTTCACCAAGGCATGCGTAATTCTTTCCTGCAAGGGTTTTTCCCGCCAGGACAAGTCCACTTTATGCTCTTTTACGGAACTGATGACACTTTCGGCAAAAGTGAGCAAGCGCTCTGTGGCGTCATCTCTTCTGTTTAAAATAACATCTTCCACACGTTCCAGCAACTCTTTAGGAATCTCATCATACACCTCCAACATAGTCGGATTTACGATGCCCATATTCATTCCGGCTTTAATGGCGTGGTATAAAAACACCGAATGCATGGCTTCGCGCACCGAATCATTTCCCCTGAAAGAAAACGAAACGTTACTTACGCCGCCGCTTACGCTCACATTGGGCAAATTTTTGCGAACCCAGCGTGTCGCTTCAATAAAATCGAGCGCATTTCTTTTGTGCTCATCCATTCCCGTAGCCACCGGAAAAATATTTAAATCGAAAATAATGTCTTCTGAAGGAAACTTTACGGCATTCACCAAAATATCATAGGAACGTTTGGCAATTTCAATTCTACGGTCGAAATTATCGGCCTGGCCCACCTCATCAAATGCCATGATGATCACCGCCGCGCCGTAACGCTTGATTAATTTTGCCTGTTTTATGAAGGTGGCTTCCCCTTCTTTCAGGCTGATGGAATTGACCACGCATTTTCCCTGAACTACCTGCAATCCGGCTTCAATAATTTCCCATTTTGAACTGTCGATCATCACCGGAACGCGCGAAATATCGGGTTCGGAAGCAATTAAATTCAGAAACTGAACCATGGCCTCTTTTCCGTCGATCAAACCGTCGTCCATATTTACATCAATAATTTGTGCACCACCTTCCACCTGATGCCTGGCAATGGCCAGCGCCTCGTCAAATTTCCCGTCCTTTATCAAACGCAAAAACTTGCGGGAACCTGCCACATTGGTGCGCTCGCCAACATTGATGAAATTGCTTTCGGGCGTTACAATCAGCGGTTCCAACCCGGAAAGTTTTAAATACCTGACACCTGATTTATTTTCTATATGTAATTTATCTTCTTGCATTTACTATCTTAATTTTTAACAGCAAAAACAGGTCTCGACCTGAATTTACGAATGATTGTGAACCAAATCAGCAATGGCCCTGATATGTGCCGGCGTTGTGCCGCAGCAACCGCCAATAATCCGCACCAAATGTTTGTCCAGATAGGTTTTAATCTGAGCTGCCATTTGTTCGGGTGTTTCATCATATTCCCCGAAAGCATTCGGCAATCCGGCGTTTGGATGCGCGGAAACCGGCAGGTTCGATTTTCTTGCCAGCACTTCCAAATGCGGCGTTAACTGATGGGCACCCAAAGCGCAATTAAAGCCGATAGACAATAAAGGAATGTGCGACACCGAAATCAAAAATGCTTCCGCTGTTTGTCCGGACAAGGTCCTGCCGCTGGCGTCGGTGATGGTGCCGCTTAACATAATGGGCACGTCGATATTTCGTTCTTCTTTCACTTCTTCAATGGCAAACAACGCCGCTTTTGCATTGAGCGTGTCAAACACGGTCTCCACCAATAAAACATCCACGCCGCCATCGAGCAACGCTTCGGTTTGTTGTTTGTAGGCCAACTTTAGATCGTTAAAAGTGACGGCCCTAAATCCGGGATCGTTTACTTTGGGCGACATGCTGGCGGTTTTATTTGTGGGTCCGATAGAACCTGCCACAAATCTCGGCTTGTGTGGGTTTTTAGCGGTAAATTCATCGGCAACTTCCCTGGCTATTTTTGCCGACTGGTAGTTGATTTCGTACACATAGGCCTCCATTTCATAATCGGCCATAGCGATTGTGGTGCTTGAAAATGTGTTAGTTTCAATAATGTCGGCGCCCGCTTCCAGGTATTTTCGGTGGATTTCCTTGATGGCCTGTGGCTGGGTGATGGAAAGCATATCGTTATTTCCTTTTACGGAAACGTGAAAATCCTTGAACTGTTCGCCCCTGTAAGCTTCTTCCGAAAAACGGTATTGCTGAATCATGGTTCCCATAGCACCATCAAGCACCAATATTCGTTTTTGTATTTCTTCTTTTATGTTTCCCATTGTTGATGGTTGTTGGTTTTTATAATTATTATTTTTGAGTTCACGTTTTTGCCTTTTTACGAAAAAAGCAAGGAAAAATTTAACCGCAAATTCCGCAAAGCAACTGCGCAAAGGGCGCAAGAATAAATTTAATTATTCATTAATTCAATTTGCGTTAGGGATTGCAGCGATATCCTTTTTGAAAAAAAGATATAGCGAAAAGCCCGACCCGCCAACTGGCGGGTAACGCCCAAAAAATTATTAAAAAATGCATGAAGAATTCTGGAAAAGTCTCTTCGTTATCTATCCAAAATATTTTGGTAGAATGTAGCACCTTCTTTATGAATAAAGGGTTGCTAAGGCTTCAACGGGTCTAATCCCTCTGCCTTTCTTAATAACTGTGATCACTGTGTTTATGAACTTGGCTGCAAATTAACGCAATAAGGCGCTGAATTACAAACGAAACGGGTAATTTTTTATTTAATTAACAGGGATTTGGTCAATTCGTTTAATGCGGTCACTTTTTCTGAAAAGGTGCCGCCGGTGGATTTTCGGTAACTGTTTATGTTTTCTGCGAGCTCGTTGATGTTGTTTGGTATAACTTCTTCCATAAACTGTCGCAGGCGTTTTGCCAGGGTGGGCGACTTTCCATTGGTTGAAATGGCGATTTTGATGTTGCCTTTGGTGACGATGCCGCCCATATAAAAATCGCAATATGGCGGATTGTCGGCCACATTGACCAATATATTCCGTTGCCTGCAATCTTGGTACACCTGAATGTTGACTTCAATAGAATCAGTTGTTGCAATGACGATATGCTTTCCTTTTAAAAAAGAAATATGATACGCCGCTTCAATAATTTCTGCGTTGTGTTTTTTGGCCAGCGCGATCAATTCGGGCAAAAAATTGAGGGAAACGATGGTGACTTTGGCATTTGGACTGGATTTTAGCAGAAAACTCAGTTTTTCCAAACCCACATTTCCGCCGCCAACAATGAGGACTTCAAGTTCGGCCACTTTTAAAAAAATCGGGTATAATTCGTTTTGTTCCATTTGGGTTGATTTAAATTAACTTTCCGGCGCCAATTCCAATTCCAATCCGTCCATTTCTATGGAAAGGTACAACTGACAGCCCAAACGGCTGTTTTCTTTCACAAAAAATGCCTGATCCAGCATTTCCTCTTCCGCCTCGCCAATTTCCGACAATTCATGGTTGGAATGCACATAACACTGGCACGAAGCGCACATCGCCATACCGCCGCAAGTGCCTTCAACTGGCAATTCGTATGCTTTACAGAGTTCCATAATATTCATGGCCATATCGGTTGGGGCATCCAACAAATGACTTACGCCAAACCTGTCTTTGATTTTTACTTTTATATCTGACATCTTATATGCTTTTTACGACTGCTTTTTCTGATTTTTTGGTTTCTCCGTTAAAACCCGTAATTCCGTTCACAGTGGTGTATTTCATTAAATATTTTTTACCCGGATTTACAATATTGTAGGCGAATTGCACCGCAATTGTGGCTTCATGAAATCCGCATAAGATCAATTTCAGCTTTCCCGGATAGGTGTTTACGTCGCCCACTGCAAAAATGCCCGGAATATTGGTGCTGTAATCCAGCGCATTGTTCACTTTTATGGCATTTTTTTCAATCTCCAATCCCCAGTTTGCAATGGGACCCAATTTGGGCAACAAGCCAAACAATGGAATAAAATGATCACAGGGAACTTCAATATTTCCTTCTTTAGCATGGTTTACGATCACCGATTCCACCTTTCCGTTGCCGTGAATTTCTGTAACTTCCGCTTCGGTAATCAGTTTTATTTTTCCTTTTTTGGCGAGTTCCGAAACCTTTTCCACGGAATCCAATGCGCCCCTGAATTCATTTTTTCGATGCACCAGAATCACTTCACTTGCCACGTTGGCCAAAAAGATGGTCCAATCCAATGCAGAATCTCCGCCACCGGAAATCACGACCCTTTTATTTCTGAAAATTTCCGGATCTTTAATCATATAGTTCACGCCGCGGTCTTCATAATCCGAAATGCCTTCAATAGGTGGTTTTCTTGGTTCAAATGAGCCCAATCCGCCTGCAATAATAACAGCCGCCGCACTGTGTTCCGTTCCTTTATTGGTGGTCACTTTAAAATTGCCGTCTGCCAATTTCTCTATGGTTTCTGCTCTCTCTCCCAAAGTGTAGGTTGGCTCGAATGGCGCAATTTGTCGCTCCAAATTTTGTATCAGATCTCCCGCCAAAATTTCCGGGTAGGCAGGAATATCATAAATCGGTTTTTTGGGATAAATCTCGGCACATTGTCCGCCCGCATAAGGCAATGCATCAATGAGGTGACATCGAAGTTTCAGCAAACCCGCCTCAAATACGGTAAATAAGCCAACAGGTCCAGCTCCGATAATTAATATATCAGTTTTAATCATTTTTTTAGTAGTAGTTTTTTAAAAATGCAAATTTCGTCTTTTTATTTAGATTGATTCTAAATAAAATGTTATATTTTATGCTGATTGGTGTTTCAGTACTATTTCTTCATAAAACGCCCGCAATTTTGCGCTGTGTTTCACCACTTCCCCGATGACAATGATTGCCGGAGAAGCCAATTGTTGGGTTTCAACCACTTCCAAAATTGAATCGATGGTTGCCACGCCTATTTTTTCATTTTTTGTGGTGCCGTTTTGGATGATTGCTGTTGGCACATCGCCTTTTTCGAATTTTTTGAAGATGGCCACAATCTCGCTGAGTTTGCTCATTCCCATTAAAATAACGATGGTTGCGGTTGATTGCGCCGCCAAAAACACATCATTCGACAATTTCCTGTCGGATGTGGTGCCTGTGATGACCCAAAAACTTTCGGCAATTCCTCTTTTCGTAAGGGCGATGCCCTGGCTCGCAGGCACTGCCATTGCTGAAGAAATTCCCGGAATAACTTCCGTTTCAATGCCAAAAGATTCGATATAGTCTATTTCTTCGGCACCGCGTCCAAAAACAAACGGATCGCCGCCTTTTAAGCGAACGGCGTTTCCATATTGAAAGGCGTATTTCACCATCAATGCATTTATTTCGTCCTGGGTATGACTGTGGAATCCTTTTCGTTTTCCCACAAATATCTTTTTTACAAGTGGCGCGTATTTCAGCAATTCCCTGCAAACCAAGGCATCGTAGAGCACTACATTTGCCTTCGACAATGCATTAACGCCTTTCACGGTAATCAGTTCCGGATCTCCCGGACCTGCGCCCACCAAGGTGACTTTCGGATTCTTATTCGCTTTCATCTGTTTAATTTTATTTTTTTAGCGGTACAGCTGCTGTTCGCCATTAATCATTCCCTTTTGTATCAAAGATTCGTTATGCTCGTTTCATCATTTAAAATTTTAGTCCTCAATTCCGTTGATTTTTCATAAAACAATTGTGCGTCCTTCAAATATTTTTGGGCAAACTCTTTGGTTGGCTCGTTGTTTTGAATTTGATACACCAAATCGGAAAACGAACTTTCCAATACAATATCCTCCGCAAAAAGCGCTTCAAATTCAGAAATAATTCCGGCTTGCGTATTGGTCGTTTTGTCTTTGGTCAGCAACAAAGCTTTGGCGGTATTCACCAAACTGGTGTAGGAATAATAAATACTGTCGGCAAACTGGTCTAATTTTAAAGCTTCAGCAGCATTTTCAATTTTCTCTTCACTGTCCAACAACAAAGTCGCCACCAAATCGATCACAACTCCCGCGCATTCACCAACACCAACCGCCATTTCAAAAGGCGCTTCGCCTCCCCAATCCGTAAAATCACTTTCCTGTAAATTGGTACTGTCGGCCAGCGGTTTCAACAAATTGTAAAAATAGATTTCTCCTTGTCGGTCGTAATAATCCAAAAATGATTCTGCTGGTGCACGATTTAGTTCCACATCAATCAAAATTGTTCGTAAAGCCTCCGGCCCTCTTTTGCTGGGAACTTTGATCACCTTATCGGCAATTCTTCCCGCACCGTTTCCTAAAACGCCGCCGCCCAAAAGCACCTGCAAGGCCGGCGCCACCAATTTCCCCGACTTGATGGTCATTCCCTGAAAACCGATGCTCGCCATCGTATGTTGTCCGCAGCTGTTCATACAACCGCTTATTTTTATGGTGATTTCCTTGTTGGTAGCCAACTGCGGAAACTCATTTTTCAATACTTTTTCCAATTCTCGGGTGATTCCGGTGCTGCTCGCAATTCCCAAATTACAGGTGTCGGTTCCCGGACAAGAAGTGATGTCGAAAATGCCGTTGTAACCCGCTTCCGCGTAACCCAGTTTGTTAAGTTCTGCATAAAAGAATGGCAACAACTCCTCTTTTACATGTGGAATCAATATGTTTTGACGCAAGGTCAGGCGCAGTTCATTGGTGGCATATTTTTGCACCAAATCGGCCAGCAAACGCGCTTTATCGGTATAGAAATCGCCCAAGTGGACTTTTATTCCGACAGCATAAAATCCTTTTTGTTTTTGGGGAATCACGTTGGTTAATTTCCATAAATTATAGTATCCTTCATTTTCAATTTTAACGGAAGGAATATCAACCTGCGGAATTGCAATTTCAGTTTCGAATTTGGACGTGTCTATTTTAAAAGTTTGATTGGACAATGCTTTTTGTTCTTCCGAAACCAATTTTACAAAAACATCCAAACCTATTTCTTTCACCAAAAACTTCAACCGCGCCCTAGCTCTTTTTGCGCGTTCGCCGTGTCTGTCGAAAACACGCAAAACAGCTTCGGTAACCGGAATTATTTTATCGGCCGGCAAAAACTCATACAACGTGTCGGCCAAACGGGCCTGCGAACCCAAACCGCCGCCAAGCATCACTTTAAATCCGATTTCTCCGTTTTGAATTTTAGCGATAAAACCCAAATCGTGCATAAAACCCAATGCGGTATCTTCATCCGTTGCCGAAAAAGAAATTTTGAATTTTCTTCCCAATTCCTGACAAATGGGATTCCTTAAAAAGAATTCAAAAGCTGCTTGCGCATAAGGGGAAACATCAAAAGGCTCGTTGATATCGATTCCCGCAGTTTCCGAAGCTGTTACGTTTCTAACCGTGTTGCCACAGGCTTCACGTAAGGTAATGTCGTCTTTTTCCAATTCGGCCCAAAGCTCGGGCGTTCTGTCCAAACTCACGTGGTGAATTTGGATGTCCTGCCTTGTGGTAATGTGCAGCCTTCCGCGAGAATATTCATCTGAAACCGCCGAAATTCTGCGCAATTGTTCCCCTGAAATTTTGCCGTAAGGCAATTTAATCCGGATCATCTGCACGCCAAACTGACGCTGTCCGTAAACGCCACGGGCCAAACGCAGACTTCTGAAGCGCGCCTCGTCAATTTTTCCTTCGTAATAAAGACTGATTTTTTTTTCAAGGTCAATTATGTCCTTCTCGACAATCGGATTCTCGATTTCGGTTCTGAAACTTTTCATGGTATTTTGTTTTTATGTTAGTAGAAAATGATTCCCTATTTCATAGATTTTATGAATTTAAGATTTTATATGTTTTTGATTTTTTTCCTATCCCCAGCCCTTTCCAAAGGAAAGGGAGTTTGTTTTTTTAGTTAAAATAGTTTTTTCCCCAACCCTAAAGGGAGAACTATTTTTACAAGATGTTGCTAAATTATTTGTACTCCTCTGATTAGCGTTGACCGGTTTTTATTATTTTTTTCTTTTCATGTTTTTTACACACCCCTAACCCCTCTCAAGAGGGGAATTTTGATATGAACTTTATAACGGACAGGTCGTGACCTGTCTGAACTTCCCTGATTAGTGTTGACCGGTTTTTATTAATTTTTCGTTATCAAAAATAGTAAAAATTGGTTTAGGATTAAGTTGATTATTTAACCATTTATTT
>JGI25319J35699_1001103_pt1 | contig 11489 bp, 9 predicted proteins | sample AutmiccommuBRH17_FD_35699 | JGI IMG/M metagenome (IMG submission 35699) | reverse complement strand
CGATGATAACCCTATCCAATCCTGTAATTCGGACTCTCACGGGTGATCTGCACATCATGCACATGGCTTTCCTTGAGTCCCGCGCCAGTAATCCGCACGAATTGGCAATTGTGCCGCATCTCTTCGACCGTGGCACAGCCGGTATAGCCCATCGCGGCCCGCAGACCGCCCACAAGCTGGTGGATCACGCTGCCCGCAGCCCCTTTGTAGGGCACCTGCCCCTCAACGCCCTCGGGCACCAGCTTGTCGCTCGCCGCATCTTTCTGGAAATACCGATCCGCCGAGCCGCGCGCCATGGCGCCAAGGCTCCCCATGCCGCGATAGGCCTTGAAGGTCCGCCCCTGGTAGAGGATCACCTCACCGGGGCTTTCATCCGTGCCCGCCAGCATGGATCCGACCATCGCACAAGAGGCACCCGCCGCAATCGCCTTGGCAAAATCGCCCGAGAACTTGATCCCCCCATCGGCGATGACCGGCACATCGCCCGCCGCGCGCGCACTGTCCATCACCGCCGTCAGTTGCGGCACGCCAACGCCCGCCACCATCCGCGTGGTGCAGATGCTGCCCGGCCCGATCCCGACCTTGACCGCATCGGCCCCGGCCCCAATGAGGGCGCGCGTGGCCTCGGCAGTGGCGACATTGCCTGCCACCACCTGCACGGCATTGGACAGCGCCTTGATCCGCTCCACGGCGCGGGCCACGCCCTCGGAATGGCCATGCGCGGTGTCGATCACCACCATGTCCACGCCCGCATCAATCAGCGCCTGCGACCGCTCGAACCCGGCATCGCCCACGGTCGACGCCGCCGCCACCCGCAGCCTACCCAGATCATCCTTGCAGGCCGTCGGATTGAGAACCGCTTGTTCGGTATCGCGCAGCGTCAAGAGGCCGGTCAGCTTGCCTGCCTTGTCCGTCACGAGCAATTTCTCGATCCGCCGCGCCTTCATCAGGCTCTTGGCTTCATCCCGATCCGCAGGCTCTTGCAGGATCGCCAGATCGTTGCTTGTCATCATCACCCGCACCGGCGTGCGGTCATCCTCGGCAAAGCGCATGTCGCGATTGGTCACGATCCCCACCACGCGGCCGGTCTCATCCACCACCGGAAAGCCGGTGACATTATAGCGCTCTTGCAAGGCCTTGGCATCCGCCAGCGTCTGATCGGGTGTGAGCGTGATGGGATTATAGACGATCCCGCTCTCGAACCGTTTGACGCGGCGCACCTCGCGGGCCTGTTCCTCGATGGTCAGGTTGCGGTGGATCACCCCCATGCCACCCGACTGCGCCATGGAAATGGCCATGCGCCCCTCGGTCACCGTGTCCATGGCAGAGCTCAGCAGCGGGATGTTCAGCAGGATAGATTGGGTCACCCGCGTGCGTGTATCCGCCGTGTTCGGCAAGACATTGGACGCCGCCGGTACCAGCAGAACATCATCAAAGGTGAGGGCCTCGCGAATCTCCATTTCACATCTCCATGGACAGCTCGTTTGGCGCTTCCCTATTGCATGGATACCCCCGAGGTAAAAGGGCGATTCGACCTTTTATTCCACAGGGTCGCGGCGGTGTCCCGGTTCAGGCACCGGGTCATGNCCACATTGCCCCCAGGGNTTGCAGCGCAGGATGCGCCATGCCGCCAGCNCNCCCCCGCGCAACGCGCCGTGCTTTTCCAGCGCCTCCAGCGCATAGTGACTGCATGTCGGATGATAGCGGCAATGCCAGCCCACCCAGGGACTCAGGAGCAGACGATAGGCGCGAATGGGCAAGGCCAGCACATGCGCCAGCGGGCTCATCCCTGCCCCGCCAGCTTGCGCAGCGCATAACAAAGATCACGTTTCAACGCCTCAAAGGGGCGCGCGGCCGTCTCGTCTGCGCGTCCGATCAGCACATAATCCCAACCAGACTTGCCTTCTGCGGCCAGCAGCTCCCGTGCCACGGCCCGTAACCGCCGTTTGGCCCGGTTGCGCGCCACCGCATTGCCCACTTTCTTGGAACAGGTGAACCCCACCCGGATCGCCCCATCGCCATCCCGTCGGTCGCGCCCCTGCACCATCATCGACCCGGTGCCTTGACGCTGCGCCCGCGCCGCTGCCANAAAATCCGACCGTTTGCGCAACACGCTCATCTTGGACGAGGCCTTGACCCCCGGACATGACGAAACCGCCGGTGGCATCCTCCCTGCATCGCTGCGCGGGGCCTCCGGCGGTGTCATTTTCGTCACCTTGCCTCAGCGCTTACGCGCAGAGAGACTTGCGGCCACGTGCGCGACGCGCATTCAGGATCTTGCGACCGGCCTTGGTGGCCATGCGCGCACGAAACCCGTGGCGATGCTTGCGAACGAGGTTCGAGGGTTGAAAGGTGCGTTTCATCGCTCCGTCTCCGACTTAATTGGCCGCGCATATCAGGAATCGCGCCGCATTTATGTGTATCCGAAGCCCGGTCTATAGAGGCCCCTATTTCACAAGTCAAACCCCAGCCCCGGCTTTTGCAACAAAAACCTGCACGCCTGCGCAGTCAATGTTACAAGTCGCTTGTATCACGCCAGTCATGCGACGCAAACCATCACCCTTGATCACCCCCGCGTGAGGCCACTGGCGCATGCACCTCGGACAGGGCACCTAGAACACAACCGTCCTGAAACAGAGCGAGACCATGGATCAGAGCAGCCCTGAGACAAAATCGACCAAACCTTCCTCCTGGACGCGCCACGTGCCTTTGGCGATCATTCTGATCGTGGCGGTGGTGGGNTTTGTCACCTTGCGCGATTACCTCACCTTTGACACGCTGCGCGACAATCGCGAAGCGCTGATTGCCTATCGGGATGCCAACATTGCGCTGATGGCACTGGCCTTCATCGCGATCTATTTCGTCATCGTGGCCTTTTCCCTGCCCGGTGCGGCGGTGGCCTCGGTCACGGGCGGCTTTCTCTTTGGCCTCGTGCTGGGCACCGGCTTTAATGTCATCGCCGCCTCGCTGGGTGCCTGCGCCATCTTTCTCGCGGCGCGCGCCGGGCTGGGCAAGACCCTTGCNGCNAAAATCGAAACCTCCGACGGCACGCTCAAGCGCCTCAAGGAGGGGTTGCACAACAACGAAATCAGCGTCCTCTTTCTCATGCGCCTGGTGCCTGCGGTGCCGTTCTTCGTCGCCAATCTGCTGCCCGCGCTGGTTGGCGTCAAATTCGTCAACTTTGCCTTCACCACCGTGCTGGGCATCATTCCCGGCGCCATCGTCTTTACCTGGATCGGTGTGGGCTTGGGCGAAGTGTTCGACCGGGGCGGAACCCCCGATCTTTCCCTCTTGTGGGAACCCCAGATCATCGGACCTATTCTTGGTCTATGCGCCCTTGCGGCGCTTCCCATGATCATCAAGGCCATTCGCGGCAAGAAGGAACTTTGAACATGACACGATTGAAAACCGATCTGCTGGTCATTGGGGCTGGCTCGGGCGGATTATCCGTCGCAGCGGGGGCCGTGCGGATGGGCGCCAGCGTCATTATGCTCGAAGGCCACAAGATGGGCGGCGACTGCCTCAACTTCGGCTGCGTGCCGTCCAAGGCGCTGATTGCCAGCGGCAAGGCGGCCTATGCCCAATCCCATGCCGTGCAATACGGCGTCGCGGATCAAACACCGCAAGCGGATTACGCCGCAGCCAAGGATCACGTGGCCGATGTGATCGCCCAGATTGAACCGGTCGANAGCCAAGANCGCTTCGAAGGCTTGGGCGTGCGCGTCATCCGTGACTATGGCGAATTCATCTCCCCGACAGAGGTCAAGGCCGGCGAGCACATCATTACCGCCCGCCGCGTCGTCATCGCCACCGGCTCGTCCCCCCTTGTCCCCCCTATTCCGGGGCTCGACTCCGTGCCCTTTGAGACAAACGAAACGCTCTTTGATCTCCGAGAAAAGCCGGGGCATCTGCTGATCGTCGGCGGCGGTCCGATCGGAATGGAAATGGCACAGGCCCATCGGCGCTTGGGGTGCGCCGTGACGGTGATCGAAGGTGCCAAGGTTCTTGGAAATGACGATCCCGAAATGGCCGCTGTGGTGATCGACCAATTCCGGGCCGAAGGCATCGACATTGCCGAAGACGCCCTCGCTGCCGAAATTCGCGGCACTGCCGGGGCCATCGAGATCGAGACCAAGGACGGGCGCATTTTCAAAGGCACCCACCTGCTCATGGCGGTGGGCCGCAAGGCCAATACCCAACGCCTCAATCTTGAGGTTGCGGGAATCGAGACCACCAAACGCGGCATCAAGGTGGACGCCTCTCTGCGCACCACAAACAAACGCGTCTATGCCATAGGCGACGTCGCGGGCGGTCTGCAATTCACCCATGTGGCAGGGTATCACGCGGGTCTCATCATCCGTCAGGCGCTCTTGGGCCTGCCCGCCAAACAACGCACCGATCATATCCCTTGGGCCAGCTATACCGATCCTGAACTGGCGCAGGTCGGTCAGACCGAGGCGCAGGCGCGCAAGGAACACGGCGGCAACCTTGAGGTCGTGCGCTTTCATTACTCCCATAACGACCGCGCCATCGCAGAACGCAAGACCGCCGGTCTGATCAAGGTCATGGTCGTGCGCGGGCGTCCCGTCGGCGTATCCATCGCAGGTGCGCAGGCGGGCGAGTTGATCAACCTCTGGGCGCTGGTGCTCGCGAACAAGCTCAAGATGAAACATGTGGCCAATATGGTCGCCCCCTACCCCACGATAGGCGAAATCAACAAACGCGCCGCCGGGGCCTATTTTTCACCACGTCTGTTTGACAGCNCAGGCGTGAAACGTATCGTCGGCTTCGTGCAACGCTGGCTGCCCTGATCGCAGCCACCCTCGGGAGGGGACATTTTGCTCAACTCACTTTCAGGACGCTTTCTGATCCTGACGGCCATCTTTGTGATGCTGGCCGAGGTGCTGATCTTTGTGCCCTCCATCGCACGCTTTCGCGAAGATTATCTGATGACCCGACTGGAGCGGGCGCAGATCGCCTCGCTCGTCCTGCTCGCCTCCGAAGAGGTGACACCCGACTTGCAAGAAGAACTCCTGCGCAACGCCGAGGTGTTCAACGTTGTTCTGCGTCGCGATGATGCCCGGCAACTCATGCTCTCGTCACCCGTCCCGCAACCCATCACAAAAACGTTCGATCTGCGGGATGCTCCCGCTTTTACCCTGATCCGTGACGCCATGTTGCGCCTCGCCACCCCCGACTCTCAAGTGATCCGCATCATCGGTGAACCCGTTCGGATGGGCGGGCTGCTGATCGAAATCACCCTCGAGACCACCGGCCTGCGCGCCGCGATGATCGACTATGGGTTGCGTATCCTCTGGCTTTCGCTGGTCATTTCCATCTTTACCGCCGTTCTGCTCTTTCTGGCGGTGCGCGTCACGCTGGTCAAACCGATCAAACGCGTGGTCAGCACCATGCAGGCCTATGCCGCCTCCCCCGAAGATGCCCGGCTGGTGATCCGCCCCAGGTCGAGCGTCAAAGAACTGCGCGAGGCTGAGGAAACGCTGCAATCGCTGCAGACCCAGCTCACCAGCGCGCTCAAACAAAAAGAGCACCTCGCCCAGCTTGGCGGTGCCATGGCCAAGGTCAATCACGACCTGCGCAATATCCTCACCTCCGCCCAGCTTTTTACCGATCGGATCGAGACCAGCGAAGATCCGACCGTCAAGCGCCTCGCCCCCAAACTGTTGAACTCCCTGACCCGCGCCGTGCATCTCTGCGAGGCGACCCTCGCTTATGGCAAGGCCGAAGAGCCCGGGCCGACCTTGGCCCGCCTGCATCTGGCGGATGTCGTGGCCGATGTGATCGACAGCGAACGCTTGGCCGCAGGCGAGGCCAATGTCAGCTTTGCCGAAGACGTTCCCAACACCTTGATCTTGCTGGCCGATGCCGAACAACTCTACCGGATCATCGGCAATCTGGTGCGCAATGCCCGTCAGGCCATCGTGAACAGCGGTCGCCCCGGCGAAATCAGCGTCATGGCCGATGAGGATGCAGGCGAATGGTATATCCGTGTCGCCGATACCGGTCCCGGCCTGCCCGCCCGCGCACGCGAACATCTGTTCAAGCCGTTTCAGGGCGGCACCACCAAGGGCGGCAGCGGCCTTGGTCTGACCATCGCCGCAGAGCTGGTGCGCGGTCACGGTGGCACCCTCACGCTCGAACGCAGCGACGAGACCGGCACTGCCTTTTGCATCACCTTTCCCAAGGGAAATTTCGACCTCTCCGCCTGATTTCTGCCAAAACGCCCTTGCAATGCTCTGCGCCAGAGTCTAATTGCTGCCTCCACGGACCGATAGCTCAGCTGGATAGAGTACTTGACTACGAATCAAGGGGTCGGGGGTTCGAATCCTCCTCGGTCCGCCACTTACCCCCTTGATCCTGCTAGCATTCCCTAAAATCTCTGATCCGCGCTTATAGCGCCCCGCAGGGCTTATCTGCTCGTGCGCACCCGCATCATGCCCCCGGCATCGACCACCTGTTTCGGGCCGGCCTCAGCGCGCAAAACACGCCGTCGGCCCCTGCCCCGGTACGCCTCACCATCCACCGCATCAAAACGAAACAATCCCGGCACTACACCGGGATTGTCCACGAATTCGTAACAATAGAGCCGCCGTTCAGCGCACCAGCAACTGTGCCTCATGCCGCTTGAGCGAGCGCCGCGCGGCCTGATAGGCGTCAATCCCCTCAATCGCACGAAGCTCTGGGAAGAGATCAAAGATCTCGTTCCGCTGCGCAGCCCCCATCCCGTCCAACACTTGCTCACCGGGCTGGAAACTCTCGGTCCAGGTGCCGTTGGACAGAACCACCTCATGCTGATCGCACATGAAGTGGATATAGGTGGCCGCCCGCGTCTCGACCTGTTCGACCCCCTCAATTCCCATCAGATGCTTGGCCGCCGCCAATACCTCACGCTCTTCGAAATAGAGCGCGGCCCGATCCGAATTGAGCAGAATCCGGTGCTGCGGGCTGAGCAGCATATCCCGCTCGGGCAGACCATGCCCAAGAGAGCCAGCACGGATCAGGATCGGGCGCAGATGCGGCGAGCGCATCAATTCATCCCCACTGAGAACACGCTGACCAATCCAACGGATCTCCTGCAAGCCGTTGTCGCGGGTGATCACCTTGTCGCCGACCTTCAGCTCTTCCACCAGCTTTTCGCCACGCGGCGTGGCAATCGCCGTGCCCGGGGTAAAGCAAGGAATGAGGTTCTCGATCTCGGTGAATTGCAGCGACCCAGTGACCGCGCCGTCCGTGCCAAGGAAATTGACAGTCCCCGAGGTCGAATCACCATCCGCATCAACAGTTTGCCCAACAATGTCGAACCGCCCAAGACCGCGCAGGTCGAGCGTGTCGAAATCGTCATTGACCCCGTCATCCGTGCTGTCGCCAGTGCCGCCGTCAATCACATCGCCCGCACCAGCCGCGAGGAATACATCGCGATCATCACCACCGCTCAGACTATCGGCACCATCGCCACCGCTCAGCGTGTCGTTGCCGGTGCCTCCCGTGACCGTGTCGTCGCCCTGGCCCCCGGTCAGGACATCCGCCCCAGCCCCGCCATCAATCAAGTCATTGTCGATGCCGCCGTCGATCACATCATCTCCGGCGCCACCAAAAATCGTGTCGTCATCATCCTGACCAAAGATCGTGTCATTGCCATCGCCGCCATCAATCAGATCCCGACCATTGTCAGGCTCGGGGTCCGTCGCGTCGGGAATGTTGAACTCGTCCGGAAAGCTTGGATCAAGCCCGCCATAGATCACATCATCACCGGCGCCGCCATTGATCGTATCCGATCCCTCGCCCCCGATGAGGGTGTCATTGCCCTCGTCACCATCAATCAGGTCGGCATCAATACCACCGTCGATGACATCCGCACCTGTGCCGCCCGTGATCGTATCGGCATCGTCGCCGGTCAGGATCACGTCATCGCCATCGCCACCCGATACGAAATCCCGGTCGTTCTCGGGATCAGGATCAGCGGGAACGATCGTGCCAAAGCCCAGATCGGGGAGAGGACCTGTCGATACCGGAGACCCGGAGTCGATCGTGTCATTTCCCGCGCCACCAAGGATGCTGTCCGCCCCATCGCCACCAATCAGAGAATCGTCTCCGATCTCACCGAGGAGCGTATCATCGCCGTCGCCCCCGATCAGCGTGTCATCGCCCGGAAGCCCGGTGTCGATCACGCTGCCCGGCAGACCGAAATACACATCCGTCACGTTAATGCCGTCCGAGGTTCCGGCCTCATCGGAATACCGAATGACAAGCTGTGACACGGGACCCGCGATTTCAACCAACAAACCATGCGTCGGATTATCGTCTGAACCGGACCCGGCACCAAGCGCCTCTTCCGGGCTCAGGACGGTCACAGCTGATCCGGCCGTGAATGTCACCGGGATGAGATTGTCATCGGCATCGAGGGCAAAGATCTGGACATGCTCAGTGCCATCCAGATCGTTGATCTTGAACGACACATTCTCCACCTCTGACGAGAACTGAAGTTTGAGATCGGTTTTTCCCGCCGCAGTGAGGTCCGCCGAGAGCGAACTGTTGGCATCCGCTGGTGCGCCACCCGTCACGACGCCCGAAACGTCCTGCGTGTTCGCCCCAAAGGTCGTATCATTTGTCACCGAGGTCTTGAGCACCGAGAATGTGACATCGACAGAGCCGGTATTCTGCGTGAACCCCGTGATCGGATCGCCCGCATCAATCGGGTCTGCATCGTTGGGATCGGGGGCCTCGCTCCACTGAAACACCTCCCGCCCGCCCGCTGCCGGATCGGGCGTGTCGCCAACGAGCAGATCATTTCCCGCGCCGCCCTCGACAGAATCGCTGCCAGACCCGGCAAAAACCGTGTCGTCCCCGGCACCTGCGAGAATCGTATCATCCCCACCCAGCCCGTCGACCACATCATCGTTGGAACCATCCGGTGCATCGTTCGCGTCAATACGATCCCCCTCGGGATCAGCTGTATAAGCAATATCAATGCGGTTTTCGGTGTTATCACCGTCAATTCTGTTAATTGCCATGTTCCATCTCCCGTGCTTCAAAAGCACATGCTTGCGACCCTGTTCAAAAACGCCTGCGCCATTCCTGACGATGCAAGACAGGAGCGGCCGGCACAGAACCAAAGGGGAAGCAATACCAACATGGCACTACACTTAGGGGCAAGACACCCAAAACTTCCAAATATCACGTTCAGGCAGACCCGTAGTAAGCGCAAGCGCATTACGGATAAACGCGATGGTTTTGTGCGGCCGCCCCCGCGACCTACAGACATAACCCCCCAGTTGGGCTGACTAGACATTATCCTTTCGAATAGGCTGGCCCAAGGGAAATCTGGCGCAAAAGTGCCAAAATTGCGTCACGCTGGTTAACGCCAGCCTTGTTTTTGCCGCACAATGCTCACCNCATGGTAATGCACTGTTTCCCAAACCGANTGGGCTGATCTCTAAAAATATGAGAAAACTGGAACAACCTCCGTCGCCCCNGCCACACACCACACGCATAGCGTGTAATTGTTTCAAATTCTGCGACAAGCGAGGCCCCCTTTCGACCCCCCTCCGCACCTGTGGCAAAATCATGGCACCGCGACGAAAGCCGCAACAATAGGGCTATGAACTGACGTCTGTTGCGACTCTGGAAACTCAACGCTCCAAAGATATCGCCGAATCTCTTAATCACTGTGGATATGTCCAACAGGTAAAGCACCGCGTCCTCGGTGCTCACACTCTAGAATGTTAGGAATGGTGCCCCCACACGGACTCGAACCGCGGACCTACTGATTACAAATCAGTTTACATACGATCTTCAAGCCTCTGAATTAACAGCGGTTTACAAATTGAAAGAGTTTAAAAACTTGATTTAAAATGATATTTATCTCAAGTAAACTGACAGTGAGCGACAGTTGCTGACACTCGGTACAGTTTCAATCAGTGACAAATTGGATGACAAATTGCGACTTAAGCATCAAGGGGATATGACTGTGATTAAACTGACAGATGGTAAAAGCGGCACGATTGCCAAGGCTGAGGCACCCGCAAAAAGGCAGCGTTTTATCTGGGATGATCACCGGACCGCACCTCGCGGCTTTGCTTTGCGGATCACGGCAGCAGGGGGCAAGGCGTTCGTGCTGCATTACGCGACGGACGGAAAGCAGCGCCGCAAGACAATAGGCGACTGGCCAACGTGGAGCCTTGAAGCCGCGAGGACTGAGGCCCGCGACCTGGTGCAGCGGATCGACCGGGGTGACGATCCGCTAGAGGCCAAGAGACGCCGAAAGGTCGAGCCGACAATGACAGAACTTGCCAGGGAATGGCTCAACAAACAGACCGGCTTAAAGAGTGTCGGGACAATTAGCGGGCTGGTGAATAACGATATCGTGCCGACGCTTGGCGATCTGAAGGTTACGGACGTCCGCCGTCGCGACGTGATCAACATGGTAGAGGCCAAGGCTGAGAAGGCACCGCGTAGCGCGGCGCAACTTTTGGTCTACACGCGCAAGATATTGTCCTATGCCGCAGATCGCGAAATTATCCCCGCGAACCCGGTGGCCGATCTGAAACCTACTTCGATAAACGTGAAGGGGCAGCGCAACCCGCTCAAGGCCAAGCCTCGCGCCCGCGTACTGGACCACGATGAAATCCACGATTTCTGGACCAATGTAGAGACAAGTGATCTGCACCGGCTTACCGCGCTTTGCCTCAAGCTGGTGCTGGTCACGGGGCAGAGACCGGGCGAGGTCGCCGGGATGCGCGAGGATGAAATATCAGGCCGTTGGTGGACTATACCGGCAAGCCGAAGGGGCAAGACGGAGACGGAGCAAGCCGTTTACCTCACCGACACCGCCTTGCAGATCGTCGCGGACGCCAAGGCCGAACTGGATCGCTTGCATAAGCGCAGAAAAGAGCCTCAGAGTGGCTTTATCTTCGAGGTAAAGCCCGGTGCACCAGTAACCACTTCAGCACTATCGCGGGCGGTCTCACGGGAAAGTAAATCCCTGGGCGACAGAGGCGATAAGGACGGGCGCGGGCGGTGGCGTCCACATGACTTGCGACGCACCATGCGTACGGAATTGAGCGCCTGCAAGGTGAGGCCGGATATAGCCGAGATCGTCACCGGGCATGTGATTCCGGGCATTAGGGGAGTTTATGATAGGCACGACTTCAAGGATGAGCGACAAGCCGCGCTAGAAGCATGGGACGTTCGCCTGTCTCGGATCGTCGCGGGATATAATCCCGACGCGGCGCAGGCCAACAACGTGCTGAGGCTCGAGGTGGCAACGTGACATGGCGCAAAATTAGGACTATCCTCGGTGGTCGATTTGTCTTGTCAACCGATCTGCAATGTCAATGTGCATTCAAAACTGACCCGGTTTGATCATTTAGAAATGACCCGCCCCTGAGGTGGCAAAGCCCACAGGCGAGCGGCCTCCAAATAGCAGGCTCGTCTGTGGGCTTTGCTTTTTTCAGGTTCAGGTTTTGTTG
>JGI25319J35699_1001097_pt1 | contig 11607 bp, 9 predicted proteins | sample AutmiccommuBRH17_FD_35699 | JGI IMG/M metagenome (IMG submission 35699) | reverse complement strand
GAGAACTCCGGCAAAATTGTACGCAAGGTTGAGGGTATACTCATCGAGATCGGCATTATCGATCGGATTATCAAACCTGGTAAACCGCAACTTGGAGGTAAGAGATTTTTCGTAATTATATCCAACACCGACCTGGTAGGAATCCGTTCCGGCTTCAAAGGCCCCCACTCCGGCTGTTTTGGTTGTATCGGTATACTGATTATATGCCCCCTGCCCAAGACCTCTGTAGACCCTGGCATCCCCGGCCGAGCCTCCGACCGTTGTGTACCCGGCAAAGAGATCGACCCCGACAACATTCAGGCCGGCCCTGAACCCCACCAGATAGTTGTCGTCTTTGGTCGAATCGTCATAGTTTGTATAAAAATACTGCCCTGCGACATACGGCTTGGTGGGCACCTCGGCAAAGGTATATTTGGCATCGGCATATACCCCGGCAACTTCATCCAGCACATTTGTATACTGGGCCTGAAGGGCGAGATTTTTCAGGGAACTGTTCTTCAGATACAAAGACAGAAGCCCATCCTCCCCGACGTCGTAAAAATCTCCCGGTTTACCGCTGCCATTCTCCTCAAAATCAACAAAAAAATTGTCGGCATAACTCGACTCATCCGTCCGGGTCTGATATTTCCTTACCCAGCCGACACTGACGGTCGTATCCGGAATGTCAGTATTCGTTAAGAAATAGCCCTCAAAAGATTCCTTTATAAGTCTGGATCCGGAGTTTGCAATTAAGGGCAGGTTGATATGTTGCCTGCCGCCCTTGAATCTGGTTTTGTACAAATCGTACTGCAGATATGCCTCCGACATGACCGCACCATCGGCATCCATACTCCCCTTGGTCACGTTGCTTTCATCATCTTTATAACCGATGAACGACGCCTGAAACTCACCGCCCAAGCGCAGGCCATACAGTTTTCCTGTTACATACTCCAAATTACCGCCGTTAGCCCAGATACCGCTATCCTCTTTTGTGTCGGTATCGAATGTTTCGGCATAGTAAAAGCTTTTCAGGCTGCCGCCGGCTTTTCCTTTTTCGAACGCCTCGCGCAACGAAGTCGCGTCGTCATCGGCAAAAGCACTTGAGCTCATTCCAATGGCAAGAATACTTCCGGTTACAGCAACTCTTCTCAATACTCCCATAACTTCCTCCATTCCCTGTTGCCCTCTGTGGTAACTACCTGTAAGACGAAAAATACCTGCAATGAGATGAGGGGGGCCTCTTTGAGGTATTTTTCGTTGCAAAACCAGCCTGACACCTCCATCAATTAAACGAAATTATTGTAAAACCCATCGACCGTATTCATCGCGACAGGCGGTCGCCAAAGTCGTTTCTCTTCTTCCATCTATGGTACTGTCGATTTCCGCAGTTCGACAGATTCCAGCCTCGGTCCTCACCACCGCCCGCGGGGTGGCCCGATGCATGTGCCCGCTGTCGGGGTTCTGCCAGGAGGTGGTCTGACCCGAGATACCCCGTTCATACACCAGTCCGAGTTGCTGACTGTCATACTTGTCCATCTCGTTGCCGACGATATATCCCACCATGGTACCCACCGCGACACCAATAAGCGTCGCACCGGTGTTACGACCAATAGCCTGCCCGATAATGCCCCCGCCAACCGCTCCCATTCCTGCACCGGATTGAGCTCTGTTGAGCTGATGACTGCAGGAGCTGATCGCCGATACCAAAACAAATAAAACCAGTAATTTTATAAGATTAGCCATGACTGACTTTTTAATATTTTCAGAATTCATCTTAATGAATAGCCCGTAAACACCAATTGCTATTCAATCCTTCATCAAATGCAAAACCCGTTACACCTTCCCACACCTCAAAAGAGGGGGGAAAAGGTATGGGAAGGGTAACGGAGAAATCAATGCATGCCCCCACCACCCATGCCGCCGCCGGGATAATATAAGGAGTTTGCACCAACATAGGTTGTCCGTGAATAGGCCCGGTAGGGCGTACCTACATAGACAGCGGAAGGATAGGACGTTCTTTCATAGNCCTGGGCAGAACCATAGTGTCCGGAATGGGACGTATCGTATCCGCGGGCACAGGAACTGACTGCCAACNCCAGCAGGGACAAGAGCAAGACTGTATGTATCGTTTTCATGTTCTTTTGTTTTCCTTTTTTAGAATCCATTTGGGTGGGAGGCAATGCTTACGCCTCCTCTGTAATGAGAATGAAAAAGCTCTGCCGGCCATTAATGCATTCCGCCCATCCCTCCACCACTGTTATAATGATTGATATTTCCTCGGTACTGCATTGAACCGGAATATGCCGGGTATGAAACATTCTCAACTACGCCATGATGATCATCCCATCCCCGGGTCCGGTAATCCTCAGTGACCACAACCCGAACATTGCCGTTATTCCCAACACCTCCATCATGATATGCTCCCGCATGGTGGTCGGTACCGATATCGCCACTCATGGTTATGCTTCTGATATCCAAGTCTTGTGCGGGGACAGCTCCCATCGCATGACCGTCGATGCCGACATCGCCTGCGTGCCGCTCAAACACCCCCAAGTCATAACCAATTTGAGAGAAGGGAGTTCCCGAGGAATGCATGGTTGTGATGGTGACTACAGGGACTCCGGCCGCTTGCGCCATGAGCGAGGTGAGCAGAGTTTCCGCTTCGCGCAGAGAGTTTTCGGCCGCCACGATCTCGACCCGATTCCCCCGCGTGCGAACCTCCATCAGGTTGGTTTCCACTACGGAGACATGGGACATGGCCGATTCGATCAGCCGCTGTCGGGATGTCATCATCTCTTGCCGGGCAGTAATATGTCCCCCATCATGAGCGCTCTGGCCGGAGTGATATCCGGCGCCATCCCTTGCTCCGGCAGAAAGAGGGGTGGAAAGAAGAAGCCCCCACAGAACCAGGGCGGCCATCCTTCCGGAACCAGTATTTCTTGTTGTCATTGAATCCTCCATATAATTGAAATTAATGAGGCGGGATGTTTTTTGGCCCACCCTGTTCTTGTTAAAGCGAGTTTTGTTTCTGCCATTGTTCTGAACTTCAGCCGATTGACCTTCTTATCGCAATAAGTAGGCCACAGGTCGATCTTCTTAGAAGAAGACCTGATAATGTTTATAATTTCAATGAGTTGTGAATACGAATTGCAGCAAGGAGAAGACCGAAAAATTCTTTTGATGTACAAAATTCAAACATGTGTCAGCAGGCAAAACAGCCGAGATCGTCTCAATATTTTACAATCGCCCACATCCCCCACCGGCAAGTGTGCCACTCTCCAACCGCACCGCCCTGCCCTGACAAACGAATCAAAGACGAAAAACAACAGGGAACGGCTTGCTATTCAAATCCGGTTTTTGATAAACTTGTTTTGTAAATGCCTGTGAAATAGTCTCAATTATGGACACTGCCCCACTCTATTCGTCCAAATAATGTACACTGCACAGCGGCATGAGGAGATGCCCGCCTTATTATTTCTGCCGGTTACATGAAATGTAATGTCGTTAATTCAGGGAGATATCCACATTTATCTTTTCCCAGCATTCTGGAACATGAAATGCAAAGCAGCCTTGACAAAATATGGGTTGCACCTACCCTGATAAACAGGGCTTTTTCAGAGTTCCCTTGCGGGACACTCTTTTATTCTTTATTGCCAAGGGACAACAAAGGGGGGAAAAATATGGTTGTAAAAACGTTGTTCATTGTCCTTTTGGTTGGATCGATCTCCGCCGTCCATCTGTTGTACACCGGGACCGATCTTGGGTTTCATATGCTCCACCAACAGCTCTTTTACATTCCACTGGTACTTGCCAGTTTTTGGTTCGGTACCCGTGCCGGTCTGTCGACGGCGGTTGCCGTAAGTATTCTGTACGGACCGGCTATGCTCTTGAGGCACCATGAAGGGGGAATGCATCTGACAGTTATCACCCAGATAGCTCTCTNCCTCTTCGTCGCCTTCTTGATGGGATGGTTGTCGGACAGGCAGCGCCGACAACAGCAGCAACTGCTCAAAAATGAGCGGATTACCGCTCTCGGCAAAGCTGCATCGACACTCGGCGTTGAAATACGCGATATTGTCACAGGCGTTGATTCAATCTATAGACAATCGGGCGGATTGAAAAATGACGATGCCAACGATGATTTCCTCAGCGAGATTGACCGGTTGAAAAGAATGGTAGATGGCTTGAGTCATTTCGCCCCCACTCTTGATCACACATCCTTATCAACCGATCTCAATGACATACTGCGACATAGCTTTAAGAAATATCGTCCACAGGCGGCCGGCAAAGGGCTGAATATGACGATTGAGCCCACTGGAACGGGCTGCCCGTCGACGATATCGGTGGAACCGCTCTTCCGCATCTTCGATGAACTGGTCAGCAATGCCATAGATTTTTCCCAACGGGGACAGGATGTCGTTTTAAGGTCATTCAGCAGTGAAAATGAATGGGTGCTCGAGGTAGCTGATTCAGGACCCGGAGTGGCAAAGGAAAACGAAGAAAAACTCTTTAGCGCATTTTTCACAACCAGACCGGATGGATATGGTCTTTCCCTCTCTTCCGGCAGAAAATTGTTGCGAGACCTCGGCGGTGATCTGATTTATCGGCCCGGAGACAACGGCGGGGCAGTTTTCAGGATGCATATACCTCGATAAGATAATGATGGTTTTGCCTAGGAATATTTAATGAGATGCGTATTCAAACTATCACAAAAGGAGCAGGTATGATAATTGCGGCAGGGGCAGTTTTCAGGGCAAACGCCACCAGCTGTCTTCGGTTATTCCTGACCGTGTCAGTTGTCTTGATTGGTTTCATAACATGTTTCATCACAACATCCATTGGTCAAGCCCGGGAAATCCCGGAGGAACTCTCCACTCTGATTACCGAGGCGATGGAAAATAACCAGGAACTTCGTAGTCTTGAAGAAAAAGTCCAAGCCCTCGAAGCGGAAGCGCCCGCAGCGGGATCATTGCAGGATCCGATGGTGGGAATAGCCCTTGCCAACGTGCCGACCGATAGCTTCGACCTCGATCAGGAAGCGATGACGCAAAAGCAGTTATTCGTCTCCCAAAGGTTTCCCTGGTTCGGCACCCTGGCTTTGACGGAGCAGATCGCCATGCTGAAGGCCTTGGAACAAGCAAAGATGCTTGAAGCAAAAAGACTCAATATCGCAAGGCAAGTGGCGGAAACCTGGTACGACCTCCTGTTTCTTGAGCAAAACCTTGAACAGAACGCCCGACTCACGGCGATTATCACCCAGATCCTGCAAGTCACCGAGACGCGGTACAGCACCGGTATAGGCCTGCAGCAGGATATCCTGGCGGCCCAGGTTCAACTCTCCGAACTCATCGAAGAGGATGTGGCAATCAACGGCAAAAGGCGCCTCCTTTCCGACCGGCTGGGAGCACTTTTAAACCGAACGGATTTTTACTACCAGAGCAGCATCGAACTGACCATGCCGGAAATGCCGATTCCCTCAGGAGAAACCCTTGCCGCAAAAGCACTGTATTCGTCTCCGCTGCTGGAGGCGCAGAGAGTTGTCATCGACAGGTCAAGGATGGAAGTCGATCTTGCCAAAAAAGACTATATGCCAAACATAGATGTGCGCCTGAGTTACGGTCAACGCGATGATAACCCGCTCAATGGCGATGACCGGGCGGATCTTGTCTCTGCAGGAGTAACCTTTTCCGTCCCGCTTTGGCATAATACCAAACAAGACAACAAGTTTGTCGCGGCCATGAGGCGTCTTGCCGCCGCAGAAAAGGGCCTGAAAGGCCTTGAACTGAGCCTTCCCCATAAAATTGACGGGATACTCGCGGAAATAGAGAGCGCCCGGGAAAATTACAAGCTCTTCAGCGAAGTGCTCTTTTTTCAGGCCCAACAACTTGCCGACTCATCCCTTGCCGCTTATTCGGTCGGCAAGCTGGAATTCAACTCGATGCTTTCAGCCCGTCTCCGCCTCGAACGGATAGAACTCAAGAGTGAAAAATTTAAATTCGAAATGTATAAAAAACTTGCCGAACTGGAAGAAACCGTCGGAAGTCCCTTAACATTTGCAGAGGAGAACTAATGAAGCGCATTCTAGCATCACTCCTGGCACTCATCCTCCTGTTCTTTGCCGGTTTTTCGACGACTATGGCAGGATTGAAAGCCGGCGATATCGATCCCGTAACCGGAAAGAAAATCAAGTATTGGGCAGCGCCCATGGACCCCACCTACATCCGCGACGAGCCGGGCAAGTCGCCGATGGGGATGGATCTGATACCGGTATTCGAAGAGGATGAGGGCGGCGAAAAACTCCCGGCTTCAACCATTCGCATCGACGCGGTGACGATTCAAAACATGGGGGTGCGGACCGCACCTGTCCGTACGGCGGAATTGAGCAAATCGATTCGGGCACTCGGAACGGTTACTTTCGACGAAACCAAGATCTACGCCGTTAATGTTAAATTCAATGGGTGGATCGAGAAACTCTATGTGGATTTTGTCGGTGAAAGTGTCAGAAAAGGTCAACCTTTGTTCGACATCTACAGCCCCGAGCTGGTTACCGCGCAGGAAGAGTATCTGCTGGCGGTGCGGCAAATGGAAAACCTGGCCAAAAGCGACTATGCAAGTGTGCGCCGCAATGCTGAAAGTCTGCTGCGCGCAGCGACTCAACGGCTTGAGTATTGGGATCTGGAAAAAGAGCAAATAGCCAGACTGAATAAATCCGGAATCGCCCAGAAAACCATCACCGTCTACTCGCCTGCAAGCGGTGTTGTCATAAAGAAGGAAGCCCTTCAGGGGCACTATGTCAAAGCCGGCATGCACCAATATGAAATTGCCGATCTCTCCAAAGTCTGGGTTGACGTTGAAGTGTATGAGTATGAGCTGCCCTACGTCAATAAAGGGATGGATGTGGAAATGGACCTTTCCTATCTTCCCGGCAAACGGTTTAAAGGCGAAGTCCTCTTTATCTACCCCTTCCTTAACCCCAAGACCCGGACAGCCAAGCTTCGTCTTGCCTTTGACAATAAAGAGGGTCGGCTGAAACCCGACATGTACGCCAACGTCTATTTAGAGTCTAAAATAGCCGACAGCGCGGTCGTTATTCCGCAACAGGCGGTAATCGATTCAGGGGTTCGAAAGCTGGTATTTGTTACCCGCGGCGAAGGAAAATTCGAACCTCGCGATGTCAAACTCGGCATTGAAGGCGCCGACAACACCTATCAGGTTCTTGAAGGATTGAAGGCAGGTGAGGAGGTTGTAGTGTCGGCACAGTTTATGTTCGACTCCGAATCCCGGCTTCGTGAAGCAATCCAGAAAATGCTCGAAGCGAAAGGCAAGCCGGCCGAGCCCGCAATGTCCGACGATGATCTGAAGATCGACGATCTCGATATGAGTGACACTGAGGACCTTGATATCTCAAACATGAAAATGGAATAATCGATGATTAAAGCAATAATCGAGGCCTCAATCCGCAACAAGTTCATCGTCTTGCTGCTCACCGTCTTTATCATTGCCGGCGGGATCTGGGCAATGCTGAAAACTCCTTTGGATGCCATTCCGGATCTGTCGGACGTCCAGGTCATAGTCTTCACTGAATTCCCCGGCCAGGCGCCGCAGGTTGTTGAAGATCAGGTCACCTATCCGCTAACGACCGCGATGCTCTCCGTACCCTTTTCCAAGGTGGTCCGCGGTTACTCGTTTTTCGGCATGAGTTTCACCTATATCATTTTCGAAGACGGGACGGATATGTACTGGGCGCGCAGCAGGGTCATGGAGATCCTGAATTATGTCTCCAAACGGCTGCCGACAGGAATCAGCCCCACCCTGGGCCCGGACGCCACGGGAGTCGGCTGGGCTTTCGAATATATTCTGGAAAGCGATCGCCATGATCTTCAGCAGCTCCGCTCGATCCAGGACTGGTTTCTCCGTTATGAACTGACAAGCGTGCCCGGTGTCGCCGAGGTTGCCTCCATCGGCGGCTTTGTCAAACAATACCAAGTAGTGGTCGACCCCAATAAACTTCTCGCCTATAACATCCCGCTGCAGAAGATCCGGATGGCCATCCAGCGCAGCAACAACGATGTCGGCGGCAGGCTCATTGAAATGGGCGAAACGGAATTCATGGTCCGTGGCCTGGGATATATCAAAAGCATCAAGGACCTTGAAGAGATCCCTCTCGGCGTCGACGATCGAGGTACACCCATCTTGTTGAAAAACATTGCTTCCATCAATATCGGCCCCGAACTGCGAAGGGGTGTGATGGATTTCAACGGTCAAGGGGAGGCCGTAGGCGGGATAGTTGTCATCAGATACGGCGCAAATGCCCTTGAAGTTATCAACAATGTCAAAAAGCGCCTTGCCGAGATCAAATCGGGGCTTCCCGAAGGCGTGACGATCAGACCCGTCTATGACCGCTCCGGCCTTATTGAGCGGGCCATCGACAATCTCGCAAAAACCCTTATCGAAGAAAGTTTCATCGTCGCACTGGTCTGTATTCTCTTTCTTTTCCACCTGCGCAGTGCCCTGGTCGGCATCATCAGTCTGCCCATCGGCGTATTCATGGCCTTTATCATCATGGAACGTCAGGGGATCAACGCCAATATCATGAGCCTTGGCGGGATTGCCATCGCCATCGGGGCGATGGTCGATGCCGCCATCGTCATGGTAGAAAACGTTCATAAACACCTGGAACACAATGAGGGGAAAAAGGATCATTGGGAAGTGATTCGCGAAGCTTCGGTTGAGGTCGGGCCTTCACTCTTTTTTTCGCTGCTCATTATCGCCATCAGCTTCTTGCCTGTCTTTACCCTGGAAGCGCAGGAAGGCCGAATGTTTCGCCCCCTGGCCTACACCAAAACATACTCAATGATGGGCGCCGCATTTCTGGCTATTACCCTTGTTCCGGTACTGATGGGTTACCTGGTCCGCGGTCATATCATGCCGGAAAAAAAGAATCCTCTCAACCGGCTCCTGATCTGGATATATCATCCGATCATCAAGGGGGTGCTGAAAGTCAAATATCTGGTCGTCATTTTCGCCGTCTTCGCCCTTGCCGCGGCCTATATTCCGTACAATCGGATGGGCTCGGAATTCATGCCGCCACTCAATGAGGGGGATTTGCTCTATATGCCGACGACCCTCCCGGGTATTTCGATAACCAAGGCGAAAGAACTTTTGCAGCAAACCGACCGGATTATCAAATCGTTTCCCGAAGTGAATACCGTCGCCGGTAAAGTAGGCCGGGCGGAATCCGCAACAGACCCGGCGCCGCTGTCGATGATTGAAACGACAATCACCCTGAAACCGGAAGACCAGTGGCGAGAGGGCATGACCATCGACAAGCTGATAACCGAGCTTGACAAGGCCATAAAGTTTCCGGGACTCACGAATGCCTGGACCATGCCGATTAAAACCAGGATCGATATGCTCTCCACCGGAATAAAGACCCCTGTGGGACTGAAACTCATGGGAGACGACCTGCAGGTCCTGTCCGATCTGGGTGAGAAGGTGGAAGCCATTATCAGGGACGTACCGGGGACGGCAAGCGTCTATGCCGAGCGGGTTACCGGCGGCAACTTCCTCGACTACACTATCAAGCGTGAAGAGGCTGCCCGCTACGGCCTGACTGTCGGCGATGTTCAGGATGTGATCATGACTGCAGTCGGTGGGATGAACGTCACCTCTACGGTCGAAGGTCTCGAGCGGTATCCGGTCAATCTGCGATACGGCAGTGAATTGCGTGACTCTCCGGAAAAACTCAAACGGATCTTGATACCGACCCCGACGGGTGCCCAGATCCCCATCACTCAGGTAGCCGATATCACAATTAAAAAAGGTGCGCCGTCGATCAAGAGCGAAAACGCCAGACGAAATGCCTGGGTCTATGTGGATATTGCCGGGGTCGATGTCGGGACATATGTCGAAAGAGCAAAAAAGGCGGTCGCCGAAAATTTCGAGCTGCCGCCGGGGTACAGTATCGTCTGGAGCGGACAGTATGAATACATGGTGAGAGCGCAACAAAAACTCAAAATCGTTGTGCCGGCGACCCTTATCATCATTTTCCTGCTCCTCTATCTCAATTTCAAAAACGTTACCGAGAGTATGATTGTGATGTTGTCTGTCCCCTTTGCCCTGACCGGCGGGCTCTGGCTTATGGACTGGATGGGATACAACATGAGTGTCGCGGTTGCCGTAGGTTTTATCGCGCTGGCGGGNGTTGCCGCCGAGACGGGGGNCGTCATGCTCATCTATCTCGACATCTCCTATAAAAAATACAGGAAACAATACGGCAGCGCCTTCTGCAAACAACATCTCAACGAAGCAATCGAGGAAGGGGCGGCGCTGCGGGTTCGGCCGAAAATGATGACGGTTGTTGCAATCATCGCCGGCCTTGCCCCAATTATGTGGAGTTCCGGCACCGGCTCGGAAGTCATGAAACGAATAGCCACGCCAATGGTTGGCGGCATGCTCAGTGCGACAGTTTTAACATTAGTTGTTGTCCCGGCCATTTACGGGATATGGAGAGGATTCGGCTTACCGAGCAGCCCGCCTGCTGCAACGGAGCCGGAAAGCGATGAATCAGGGCGCTTGGCCCAATAATAGCCCCAAAAGAAGAACACACTGTAAAAAATTGGTGGATCAAGACGAAACGGGAATGGCCGTCACGGCTCCGGTTTCAATAACAACAAGCACAACCAAAAGGAGTTCACAATGAAAAGATTTTATGTCCTTATTGCCCTCATCTCTCTGACTTTTGCAGCCGGCGCTGGAGCTATGGAAGGTATGGACCACGGCAGCACGCAAAAAGGAGAGGCATTTGTCCATGCCGCCATGGTTGACGGTATTCATGCGGAATTTCAGGTTATGGATCTGGCCGACATGAACATAACCGACCCGGAAGGCAAAACGCACCACATCATGGTGTCGTTTCTCAAAAACAATGAAAAAATCACCAAGGCTGCAGGCAAAATCAAGCTCATTACCCCATCGGGACAAGAACAAATCAGCGACCTGAAAGATTTCGGCAGCGGAGTCTTCGCCGCCAATTTCAAAATTGATGAAAACGGCAAATATGGTGTAATTTGTCTTTTCAAAGACGAAGCCGGCCCACATACGGTCAAGTTCTGGTACGAACATCATAAGATGTAAAAAAAAATTTGAATTACAGTTCCGACGAATGCGGCGCAAGCCTGCGCCGCATTCGTGTTATGCCGAAAAGCTCCAATCTTCCCATCCGTTTCACATCATAGAGAAAATAATCATGCGGGATACACTGCTTCTTAAAGCGGAAAAATCATTCACCTTCTCCAAACCCGCTTTTTTTCTGCTTCTTGCCGCCGTAATCCTCTCCGGGATTCTCGCCGCTGCAACTGTCGACCATATCGACCGTGGATTGCAACTTATGAAGCTGTCCTTCCATCGCCAGGGGACGACCATGATCCATGCCTTTGAGGCCGGCACCAGAACATCGATGCTGTTTCGGCGATCGACGGGACATAATCCCCTGGTCGATCTCGCCTCCGAGATTTTAAAAGACAGTGGTATCGCCTATATCAGAATAATCGATGAAAAAGATACTGTTCTTGTTTCTGAAGGTTCGCTGCCGGTATCCATGATAAAAACCTATGCCGACATCCAGGA
>JGI25319J35699_1001096_pt1 | contig 11612 bp, 12 predicted proteins | sample AutmiccommuBRH17_FD_35699 | JGI IMG/M metagenome (IMG submission 35699) | reverse complement strand
TAACGGTACATTCACCACAGCCGATACATTTTTCCTGATTGATCACCGCATTTTTTACAATCGTAATTGCGTGTGTAGGGCACCAACTAACGCACCTACCGCAGGCAATGCATTTTTCCTCTTTTACCTTTGGAAGAATATCTGAATGCATTTGTTGTTTCCCGCTTCTACTGCCTAAACCCATACCAATGTTTTTCAGGGTACCGCCGAAACCAGTAGCTTCATGACCTTTAAAATGAGTTAGTGCAATAATTGTATCTGCATGAACGGCAGTACTGCCAATATTGACTTCCTTAAAATGTTTTCCACCTTTAATAGGAACCTTTACATAATCCTTTCCATTTAATCCATCAGCAATTATCAATGGTGTATTAACAACAGCATAAGCAAATCCATTTTCTACAGCAGTTCTTAGATGATCTACGGCATTTGCCCTACTTCCTACATATAGAGTATTAGCATCGGTTAAAAATGGGTTACCACCTTTTTCTTTTATCATATTTACCACACGTCTAACATAAGTCGGCCGTATATATGCAGTGTTTCCCATCTCTCCAAAGTGTATTTTAATAGCTACTAAGTCATTGCCGCTGATTGAATCCGCTAATTTTGCTGTACGGCAGAGCTTTTCCAATTTATCTAACATGCCGGCACTCTTATTTGTTCGCATGTTAGTAAAGAATACATCAGAAACCATATGGGTTTTTACACTCCTTTCCATTTATAAATAAGTTCAAATAGGGCTTATTGCTGGTTTGACATCTTGAACATTTTCTATAAGGGTATCTTTTCTATATTCAGAGCATTTACAAGTAATTCTATCAGCCTGTAACAGAGTATCTAGAACAATTTTCCCAATTCTTTGCGATTCATCAAAGAATATAGTTTTTAATTCTTTATGTTGCCAAGGGATAACAATACCCTCAGCGAAGTTGACTACCATGTCGATTCTGCCATAACAAGCTCCAATTTCTCTCGCTAGATAAACTTCCGGGCACATGCTTTGTCCAATAATATCAGCCCCNTACTGCTTAATCATTTGCACTTCAGCTACACTTTCGAAATGGCGACCGTCAGTCACTGCATATATTCCTCTNTCAAACACTTTAGCTTGTGATGCATGTTTCTGAGCAGATTCATATAATATAGCTTGCAGGTTAGGACAAACCGGTTGACGCATAATCAATAAATGTTCGTCACTTATACTAATGTCTTTTCTCATTGATAAATCAATATAATCGGTAGACATAATTAAGTCTCGAGGGTTTAATAACTGATTGACTGCTCCTACACCGCCCTCGCTAATTATTATTTTTACACCTAGTTCTTTAAATGCCCAAAACAATTGTTGTGATGCAAGGCCTCGTGCAATTTTTGGCCGCCAACCATGAAATTTGACAGTTAGACACATTCTGTCATTGATAGAAAATAGTGTCAAAGGTGGACTTAGCCCATAAGGAGTATTCATTGTAAAATCTCGGCGAATAATATTAATTGTTTTATCATAATCAATGTCAANGGGGAAATCGACAGAGTTGGTGCTGGACCCACCTATTATTGCATATTCAACTTGCTCCATTACTATTCATTTCCTCCTTCTGCTTTATTTGGTCAATTACCTCTCTTGCAACATGCCTCACATGAATATTTTCATCAAGATTGTTTGCTATTTCCTCCATTCTCTTAAGGGCTCCTTTGTAGCCGAGTTTGCCCAATGCAACTAAAGCTTGCTCCTTAACACCCGGAATACTGTCATAAAGACAGCGCATAAGAGCAAATAAACCAGCACTATCACCAATATTCCCTAAGGATTGACAAGCTTTTGCCCGAATCATTGCATCCCGGTGCTGCATAGCAGTTATCACAAAGTTTATAGGTGCATCTGAGCCTATTTTGCCAAGTGCCCAAAGAATTTTTAGGTACACTTTCTTGTTTTGCTTTTGAGGTAGCTGCTGCAACACATAAGTCACTTCAGGCAGTCCAGTTCTAGCTAGCCGATCGATAACTCGGTCAACTACATAAAGATTTAAACCTTGAAATAGTTTAACAGCTTCAGTTAGATTTTTGTTATTACCCAATTCTATAGTATCTAATATATTAGTAACAATTTTTGGTGCCAAAACAGCACCCACTAATTGGGCAGTCTTTACCGATAAACATACGTTTCCGTTATGGTCCAATCTAAGATAGTCAAATTTAATCAATTTTTTAATAAGGTGATCTATATCTTCCGAACTATAATGGCTTAACAACCAGTTTCCCGTAAAAAGCTCTAGCTTTTTGGATTGTTCTGCAGAGCCAGTTTTCAACAATGTCATAATCTCTGATACGGAAGCCTTACCTTCAAAATCATGAATAATAATTAAGGCTGATAAAATTTCCTCAGGCTTAAAATTTATCTCTAATTTATTAGAAATATCCTCTGCTTTTAATCGTTCTAAATAGTATGGGTCTTGAAAACGTTGCCAAAACTGGTACATAAATTTCAGCAAATCCTCATCATATTCTTTTAACTCTCCATTGGTAAATACATCAAAAGTCTTTTTTCCTTGTTCCTTAACAATACGTATAAAATTTATATACTGCTGTTGAATTAGTTCAATGTATTCCAAGGGAAAAGCAGTACGTTCACTAATAGTATTTATATTATCACCAATTGCCAACATGCGGAATAGACGTTCCCAAGGCTCGTTAACGTTTATTAGTCGAGGAGCGATTGGAAGAACTCCGATTGTCGTGTTAATTATGTCTATAGCAAGTCCTCGAGCAAAGGCCGGTGGAAAACCAAACTGCATATTTAACTTATTCACAAAGATATCTAGAAAAATATGACTATGGAGTACATGGCTATTGATCTCCAGGCAATGGATAAGATCGGGAATTATTACTGTATTATAGTATTCTTGTGCCATTAAATTCTTTGGTCCACCCCACTCTTCCAACAATATTTTAGAAATATCATTTGATAACTGGGGCTTTACTTCTGCAAATAATTGTCGTAGGTTTACTTGATTAGCCATATTCCACCACACTCTCAAAAGCGTTCAGTATTAGTTTACAATAAAATATATAATTTTCCAAACATAAAATTCAACAGTATGCTTGAGCCCTACGGGCCTGCTTCTGTAGTGAAAAAAGGCCGCTTTAAAAGCGACCTTGGTCTTAGATTTCTTCCATATTGGGATATGTCATTACCCGGCCTTCCCAAGTCCGAATCTTAATAAAATCCTTACCTGAGGATACTAGGTATTCTGGAAGCATCGGTGTTTTACCGTATCCTTTAGGAGCATTAATAATGTAAGTAGGAATCGCCAGCCCTGAAGTCCTCCCTCGGAGCTGTTCCATAATGTTTATCCCTTCTTCTACTCTAGTAATAAAATGAGTAGTTCCTGAAACTGGTTTAGCGTGGAAAATATAATATGGTCTGACACGAATTTTAAGAAGCTCGTGGTTTAGTTTTTTCATAACGTGTGGATCATTGTTTATACCTTTTAATAATACTGCCTGGTTACCTATGGGGACACCGGCACGAGTTAACCTATCACATGCTTCTGCGGCTTCAGGCGTTACTTCCTTAGGGTTATTAAAATGAGTGTTAACATATACTGGGTGGTGTTTTTCAAGCACCTTGCATAAATCCGCGGTTATTCTTTGAGGCATTGTCACAGGTGTCCTTGAACCAAGACGCTTTACTTCAACATGTTCGATTTTGTCTAATTCTCCTAATATCCAGTCAAGACGCTCCTCATTTAGCATAAAGGCGTCGCCGCCGGTTAGAAGAACATCTCTAATCTCAGAATGATCTCTTATATAGTCCAATGCCTTTTCTAATTGCGCTTTAGGTGTACCCGTATCTACCTCACCTATATTTCTTCTTCTTTGGCAATGCCTACAGTACATAGCGCATTGGTTAGTAACCTTAATTATAAGCCGATCTGGATAACGCCTAGTAATGCTTGGAACAGGGGACGTAAATTCCTCGCCCATAGGATCATCTTCCCCAAGAACATCCTTTAATTCTTGTGCACTTGGTATAGATTGACGCCGCACCGGACAATTGGGATCATTAGGATCCATCAGGCTTACATAATATGGTGATGCAGCCCAGCGGTATTTGCATCCGACTTTTTCAATTTCTTCTTTTTCTTTATCCGTAAGATTTAATATTTTGCCAAGCTTTTCCACCGTGGTAAAGCGATTTTTAATCTGCCAATGCCAATCTTTCCAGTTTTCCTCAGTTCCACCTAGTAGTTCAAGAATTTTTTCTTTTTGTTGCTGCTGCTCCTTCGCTAACTTCATTCCGGTTGGTATGGTCTTTCTAGCCTCAAGATATGGGCTAATCTCAGCCTTTAACTCGTTAGCCCTTTCTTCTGCATTAACTCTTTTTTCATCCATACTTAATGTTTTATTATTCATAGTTAACCTCCTTTGGTTATAATGAAGCTTGTTAATAATTAAATGTTATGCCAGCCCAATATCCCTTTTAATTACACCTCTGAATAAATATTCTAAATACTATTTTATCATACTTTACGGTATCTAATAAACCACTGCTGCATATTCGAGTGTTTAGCGAACCTTCCGGCGAGATTTAAATAAAGTCTTGCCTTTTTCCGAAATTCTATATAAATTTTAACCAGCATTATTATATATTTAAAGAATTACGAGATAATTCCTGCTTATTATTGGGAGAAAATTACTATCCATCACAAAGCATTGCAGCTATGTCTATTTCAATGGAAAAAGACAGTTTTCACTGTCTTTTTCTAAATCCTGTAATTGGGTGCTTCCTTAGTAATGGTGACGTCATGAGGATGGCTTTCCTTAAGCCCGGCTCCCGTTATTTTAATAAACTTACCATTCTCTTTTAAAGACTGAATGCTTGGGGTACCACAGTATCCCATACCGGCGCGCAACCCACCGATCAATTGATAGACTGTTTCGGCCAGGGACCCTTTATATGGAACTCTACCCTCGATACCTTCAGGAACAAGTTTGCTGTTATCTTCCTGAAAATATCGGTCCCTGCTACCTTCTTTCATGGCGCCTAATGAACCCATGCCTCTGTAAACTTTATAGCTACGGCCTTGATATATATCAATATCTCCAGGACTTTCTTCTGTACCGGCTAATAAACTGCCAATCATCACTGTGTCCGCTCCCGCTGCAATAGCTTTGGGAATGTCACCTGAGTATTTAACACCCCCATCAGCGATAATTGGGATATCATGCTCTTTAGCAACTTGAGCACAATCATAAATAGCAGTGATTTGCGGCACTCCAATTCCAGCAACTACCCTAGTTGTACAAATTGATCCGGGTCCTACTCCTACCTTGACCGCATCTACTCCGGCCTCAATTAAATCTTTAACAGCTGAACCAGTAGCCACGTTGCCGGCTACTAAGTCAATGTTCGGGAATGTCTTTTTTAACTCTGTTACTTTTCTGATTACCCCTTGGGAATGGCCATGTGCTGTATCAACAACTAAGACATCAACCCCTGATTTAAAAAGCCTTTGAGCTCTTTCCATAGTATCGTCGCCTACACCAACAGCTGCTGCTACCAGCAACCTGCCCCGGTCATCCTTAGCTGAAGCAGGATGTTTTCTAGCCTTTTCAATATCTTTTATAGTAATTAACCCTTTTAAGTTGAAGTTTTCATCAACAATGGGAAGTTTCTCTACTTTATATTTTTGTAAAGTTTCCTTGGCTTCCTCTAAAGTTGTCCCAACAGATGCAGTTATTAAATTTTCCTTGGTCATGACTTGTCCAATAGCTTGGTCAAAGTTTTTTTCAAACCGTAAATCTCTGTTAGTTAAAATGCCCACTAAACGTGATCCTTCTGTAATCGGTACGCCTGAAATATGATATCGTTCCATAATTTCTACTGCGTCAAATATTTTGTGGTCAGGGCTTAAATAAATAGGGTCAGTGATAACACCGTGCTCGGACCTTTTCACCTTGTCCACTTCTAATGCCTGCTGCTCCATAGACATATTTTTATGAATAACACCTATTCCACCTTCCCTAGCCATCGCAATAGCTAGTCTTGATTCCGTAACCGTATCCATTCCTGCACTAACAATCGGAATATTCAATTGTATATTCCTGGTGAAATGTGTTTTAACATCAACTTCGTTTGGTAAAACCGCAGAGGCTGCAGGTATTAACAGCACATCATCAAAAGTCAATCCTTCCTTAATTACTATCTCCATAATCCATCCTCCTTCGTAAAGAATTTTCAATATTATAGCACAAAGACTTAACTTTTACCATTATCAATAAATCCTCCATGTGCCATTTGAAATATACAAATGTATCTTATTTTTCAAAAACTCTCGCATTAACAGCCTGGATAAAGGGATTAAAGTCAAAAAGCCAGTAATATCCGTTAATATACCCGGTGTTAATAAAAATAACGAACCAGCCAGAATTAATAAGCCTTCAATAACTGCATCTGAAGGCATTATCCCATTATTTAGCTGGTTTCTGATAATATTAAGAACCATTAGTCCTTGTCTTTTTGCCAATGTTACTCCTAAAATTCCAGTAAAGACTATCAAAAGAAAAGTCCATAGAATCCCTAGTAACTGACTTAATTTTATTAAAATAGTTAATTCTAACGCAGGAACAATTATAAACAAAACCATGAACAATGGAAACATCCAATCAACCCTTTAAAATAATTATTATTATATTTTAGCATTGTTTTTCCAGTAAGGTCAAACTTATTTTACTATTTCTTAGAAAGGGGGATCGAATAGACCTTAAAAGATGTATCAATTTTCTCACCGTACATATTAAAACAACGGAAGAAGACCTTATGTCGATAAAAAAGCCTTCGATCAATGGTAAATAAATAATATAATTTGGGAGTAGGCTTCCCAATAACAGTAATTTGTGTTGTCCGATATTTTAAGTCTTTAATATCGTAATTATATGCTATAATTGCAAACCTTTCATTAAAATTAATATCCAACAACATGTGGTCCTTGGAATTTGTTGAAGGTGAATATGCCTGGTTCAAGGTTCTTCTTGAGGTATAGAGATTAACCCTAATATCCCCTTTTATTTGATTGGGGAAAATGTTATTCACTTTGATTAAATCTCTTCGTAATAAGGTTATATATTGTACTAAAGGGTACTGCAAAACCTGATTAAGAATATCTCTATCCATTATAATCATCCCCCCCTCGTGTTTATACTATATGCAGACATAGAAGAGATGATAATAGCATATTTTAAACACAAAACGGACAGGATGTTTAATCCTGCCCCAATAAACTGTGAACTCCGACAGTTTCAAAATGTTTTCGAAGATGCTCAGCAGTTTTCGCAGTTATTCCTAACTCATCTGCCATTTCCTGGTCACTTTTCTGATTCTTTAAATGGTTCAGAAACTCGTTATAATCTACATTTTCTTCATTAGCTTTTTCTTTAAGTGATAGTTCAGGACAAATAGGAATTCTGGATGCAAAATCTTCTACCACAAATTTACCTCCTTTTACAGCTTTAGTGGTAGCTTTCCAATAAAGTAAGATTAATATTGCATCCAACCGGTAAATTCATCTTAGAAAATTTTGGGAACTCACGAACTTGCCGTCCCGGACTCTAGAGTTTCTTTAAGTTCGATTATTTTCTTATTTTTATCAATTAAATACCTAGCATAACGGGAATTAGATTCTTTTAATTTTCTGTTTAATCCTTCTAGACGTCCAATTTCGTCTTGTTTCTCTTTTTCTAATCGCTCTACTAAGTTCATTAATACTCTTCGGCTAACCCTTAAGTGCTCTAATTTCTCCTCCAAGGTAAGAATTTTCTTCTTTAAAGACTTCTCTTCTTCTAGCATCATAGTCCCACCACCCTATTGTTATTATATTCAGCGGCAGGAAAAAATAGTCATAGCTAATATTTGAAATTGTAACATTCGCCAATTTTCTTGATGGCTGTTTGAAGCTTCTCTTTACTGCAAACTAATGCAAACCGAACATACCTATCTCCCTGTGTGCCAAATGCACTTCCTGGTACTACAACAACACCCGTTTTTTTCAATAGGTCCACTGCAAATTCCTTAGAAGATTTATAACTATTAGGAATAGGTGCCCAAACAAACATTGAAGCCTTCGGTTTATCCACATCCCACCCTAGTGAATTGAGACCGTCTACCAACACATCCCTTCGTTCAGCATAAGTGTCAGCCAATTGTTTTGTCCATTTATTAGATCCCTCTAATGCAGCCTTAGCAGCCATCTGGACTGGTTTGAAAATGCCATAATCAATATTAGATTTAATTGTTTCCAATGCTTTAAGAGCATTACGGTTTCCAACAATGCAGCCAAGTCTACATCCAGCCATGTTAAAGCTCTTGGATACCGAGTACATCTCCACACCAATTTCTCTGGCACCAGGAATAGATAAAAAACTAATAGGTTTGTATCCGTCAAATGCCAATTCAGCATAAGCAATATCATGGCAAACTAAAATATTATACTCTTTAGCAAATTCCACAACTTTCTGATAGAAATTTTCATTAGCAATTGCCGCATTTGGATTGTTCGGATAGTTTAGCATCATAATTTTTGCTTTAAGGGCTATTTCTTTCGGTATTTGAGTCAAGTCCGGTAAAAAATCGTTCTCTTTATAGAGCGGCATAGAGTATATTTGCCCTCCAGCCAAATGAACGCCAAAACTATAGATTGGATAACCTGGATCAGGTATTAAAGCCCAGTCTCCTTGGTTTAAAAACGCTAAATATATGTGGGCCAACCCATCTTGCGAACCCATCAAAGAAAGAACTTCTTGTTCCGGATCCAACACTACATTGAAACGTTCTAAATAATATTTACTGATACTATTACGTAATTCAGTCATTCCCTTGGTTAATGCATATCCGTAATTATCTGGATTTGAAACTCCTTCTACCAATGCTTGCATCACATGAGGCGGCGGCGGCAAATCCGGACTTCCAATACTTAAATTTATTATTTTTTTCCCTTTTTTCTCTTCTTCAATTCTCAATTTTTCCATTTCTGAAAATATTGCCGTAGATAGATTCGCTATTCGGTTAGCTAATTCCATATAATTACTTTCCCCCTCGCCTCTCCTTTAATTCTAATATGGTTTTTAGAGGGACCGTGGCTGATCCCAATTGATTACTATTCCTTGTTTCTCCATGGAAATCAGATCCTCCTGTCAGGAGTAAGTTGTAAGATTCCCCCAATTGCTTAAAAAGGCGTTGTTGTTTTCGCGTATGTTGCGGGTAAAAGGCTTCAATTCCTTCTAGTCCCCACGTTACCAAATCTTTTACTATTTCATATTTTTTTAGTAAACCTGGATGGGCAACCACCGGCACCCCTCCAACATGCTTTACTTCTTCAATTGCTTGCTGAGGAGTAAGTTTAAATCTAGAAACATATCCGGGTTTTCCTTTTCCCAAATAGAGATCAAAGGCCTGCTTCATATTGCTAACAGACTTATTATCAATCAAGACTTGTCCGATATGGGGACGTCCAACCACGCCACCTTTAGCAGCGGTTCTAACGTCGTTCCACGAAATTTTTAATCCAAAGGAATTAAGATTATCGACAATCTTTTTTCCCCGTTCCCAACGTTCCCTTTCTAGAACATTCAGTAATTTTAGTAGCCTTTCATTGTTATAATCAATAAAATACCCTAATATGTGAACTTCGTCAATACCCCAGTCGGTGCTTAATTCAATCCCTGGGATAACAGTTATTGAAAGGTCAATGCCTGCCTTAATCCCTTCCTTAAGTCCCCTTGTGGTATCATGATCAGTAATTGCAATACCACCTAGCCCGATATGTTTAGCTTTAACAACTACTTCTTTTGGATGGTGCAATCCATCAGAAGCATTTGTGTGCGTGTGTAAATCAAAGCGCATTTTAACATCATCCTTTAGTTAAGGCAAGATTTGATACAATAATTTTCTGACATTTTCTCCACAGATTCCATCTACCTCTTCCTTACTAAAACCTCTTTTTGCCAGACGACTATATAACCTTTTGTAATCGCCTACATGTTCAATACCTCTGGGTAGTTGACCAACACCATCAAAATCAGAACCTATTCCTACATGATTTGCTCCTATTAAATCAGCTGCATAAGTAATGTGATCTATCACGTCTTCGATTGAGATTTCTCCGCTTCTTTTTAAAAACTGTGGTGCAAAAGTAATACACGCGATGCCCCCTTGAGAAGCCAATGTTTTTAACTGTAAATCTGTATAGTTACGTGGGTGGTCACATATTGTGCGGCAATTCCCATGAGAAACTATGATAGGACTTTGGCAATGATTTAAAACATCCCAAAAAGAAGCTGGTGCTAAGTGAGCCGCATCAATTAATATTCCCAATTTATTCATCTCATATATTAATTTTTTTCCGAAGTGAGTTAAACCACCGGGTCGATCGCCGCTAAATACACCGTCTGCAATATGATTTCGCTGGTTCCAAGTTAACCCAATACATCTTACTCCCAACCGAAATAGTAGTCGTAAAATATATATATCTTTTATTCCCTCACCACCCTCTAAGGCAAGTAAGGCCCCTGATTGGGTATTTTGAGTTCCATATAATACCTCCAATTCCTGTTTCGTTGTTACTAATGTTATTAAGTCCTTGTTTTGTTCTAATTCTAATAAAAATAGGTCCAGCAATTCCAGTGTTCGTTCCAAAGAATAATTAGGTTTAAATCTTTCTTCTATAAATAGTGCAAAAAATTGCAAACGAACAACTTCGTTCATACGCAAAAGGTCGAGATGCCCGTTGGAGTGCCGCAATCTTGACCCTTTAGTAACATTTAAAATGGAATCACAATGAGTGTCCACAGTAAATTTTGGTAAAACCGGTTGTTCCAAACTAATATTCACCCACCTTTAATATTTAAGATTAATAATACTTATAAGAATATTATCAAAGCCCTTAAAAGATTACAAACCTGCTCACCTTTAGAAAGGTAAGCAGGTTGCAAATTTCAAACATATTCATATAATCAAATCATAAAAGCGTTTTTACCTAGGCTCTACTATCAGTTTTATAGCGGTCCGTTCCTCACCATCAATTTGGATGTCAGTAAATGCAGGAATACAGATAAGATCCATCCCACTGGGAGCAACAAATCCTCTGGCGATTGCGACAGCTTTCACTGCCTGGTTTAATGCGCCTGCTCCAATGGCTTGCATTTCTGCACCACCACGCTCTCTTAGTACACCTGCTAAAGCACCTGCAACAGAATTTGGACTTGATTTTGCTGAAACTTTCAATACTTCCATGCTGCGACCTCCTTAATTGTTTCAATGATTGATAGACTCTGTTACCTATCTATTCTATAATAACAAAAAAATTCCTTTTTTTTAGATTTCTTTTCACAAATATTCTTAATTCTTTTGCTATTAATCACTTGAGGAGGAAAAGAGAACCAAGCACCGCATATTTTTTCTGTAACAAGGTTACTTTGTTATTCAATTTATTCGAAAGAAATTCACTTATTAAAGACCATCACTTTCCCTTCGTCGCGGTACGCATAAAGATTTTTAAAGTTTACTGTGTTTGGAATTTTTTCTAGAATATCGCCAATCAACTGTTCCTGGTAAT
>JGI25319J35699_1001086_pt1 | contig 11677 bp, 10 predicted proteins | sample AutmiccommuBRH17_FD_35699 | JGI IMG/M metagenome (IMG submission 35699) | reverse complement strand
GATTTCCTGACTGTAATTTTCCACCGACTTGGGCAGGTCGTAGTGCACCACGTTGCGGATGTCCGCCTTGTCGATGCCCATGCCGAAGGCGATGGTAGCGACGATGCAGTTCAGCTCGCCCGCCATGAAGCGGCGCTGGATCGATTCGCGCAGCTCGTGCGCCATACCCGCGTGATAGGCGCTGGCCGGGAAGCCGCGCTGCGCCAGGTGCTCGGCAATCTGTTCGGCGGTCTTCTGCTGGGTGACGTAGACGATGGTGGGCTGGCCGCTCTTGTCGCCCAGCCATTCCACCAACCGGCGCTGCTTGTTGAAGCCGCTGACCGGCTCCACCAGCAGATTGAGGTTGGGCCGGTAGAAGCCGGTAGTCACCACGTCGTCCGGCGCAATCGAGAATTTGGCCTGCATATCGGCGATCACCGGCGGTGTCGCCGTGGCGGTCAGCAGCAGCACCTGCGGGATATTGAATTGACGCTGGTAGTCGGGAAGCTTGAGGTAATCCGGGCGGAAGTTGTGCCCCCATTCGGAGATGCAGTGCGCCTCATCGACGACCAGCAGCGAGATCGGCACCTGGCTGATGAAGTTACGGAAGCGTTCGTTCTTCAGCCGCTCCACCGAAATCATCAGGATTTTCAGGTCGCCGGACTTGGCGCGGGCCATGGTTTCGCTGGCCTGCTCGCGGCTCTGCGCCGAATCGATGCTTGCCGCCGCGATGCCGTGCCGATGCAGGAAAGCTAGCTGGTCCTGCATCAGCGCCAACAGCGGCGAAACGACCAAGGTGAGATGCGGCAATAGCAGCGCCGGCAGCTGATAACACAGGGACTTGCCCGACCCGGTGGGAAAGATCGCGGCCGCCGAGCGCCCGGCCACCACGGCGCGAATGGCCTGATCCTGGCCGGGACGAAAGCCGTCGTAGCCGAAAGTCTGCCTGAGGGTCTGTTCGATCATGCTGAGTCACTCCTTTGACTGGAGGCCGAGGGTAGCAAACGGAGGGAGACGGTACTGCAAAGCGGCTGACATGTGCGGCCGGTCGTCGGAGCGCGTGGCCATCAACCCAGCGATGGCCCTGGGCGGGCCGGATGGGACTCTGAGGTGGGCAAAGTTTGCGGCCAGCTGGCCCAGGCGAAAGGACGCATTGCGCGCCCTTCGCCAGAAAACTCAGAAGCGGTCGCGAATCACCACCTCATCGAACGGCAACTTGCCGATCCGCGGCTTCGGCTCAGCAGCGCGCTTGCCCACCGCGACCATCAGCGCGATGACATGGTTGTCCGGCAGGTTGATCAGCTTGCCGACCGCGTCGAAATCGAAGCCATCCATCGGGCAGGAATCCAGGCCCNTGGCCCGTGCCGCGAGCATCAGCGTCTGCGCCATCAGGCCGCAACTGCGCATGGCTTCGTCACGCTGGACCTGCGGCTTGTCGCGGTAGTAGGCATCGATGGCGCCGGCCATAAAGTTCTGCACCTCGCCTGGCGCACCATCCCAGACCCGGCGGACATTCTTTTCCCAGCTGTCGACCTGCGCGCAGATCACCACCAGCATCGAGGCATCGGTCATCTGCGCCTGGTTCCAGCCCACCTCGCGGATCTGCGCCCGCAGCGCAGGGTCGCTCACCTCGACGAAGCGCACGTGCTGCAGGTTGAAGGCAGAGGGTGCCAGCAGTGCCAGTTGCAGCAGCTCGTCCTTCTCCTCCCGGCTGAGCTGGAAGCTCGGGTCGTAGACTTTGACGGCGCGACGGGTGCGGATGGCTTCTACGGTATTCATGACGCTTCCTCGTGATCAACAGTGGCGCCATGCTAAGGGCGCCGACCAATCGAATCCATGCGCCTTGACCGATAAGAATCATCGACGCCTTTGATCCGAATCACCACCCGGCACAAACGAAAAAGCCGCCCGGAGGCGGCTTTTCGATAACGCAGCAGGCAGCTTAGAGCTGCGGGCCGGCGTTGCGGATGGCGTCGGAGACATCGAACTTCTTGAAGTTCTCGACGAACTTGGCTGCCAGTTCCTTTGCGGCCTGGTCGTAGGCGCTCTTGTCGGCCCAGGTGTTGCGCGGGTTCAGCAGCTGGGTATCGACGCCGGCGACGGCCTTCGGCACGTCCAGATTGATGATCGGCAGGTGCTCGGTCTCGGCACCGATCAGCGCGCCGCTCTGAATCGCCGCGATCACCGCACGGGTGGTCGGGATGTTGAAGCGCTTGCCGACGCCGTAGCCACCACCGGTCCAGCCGGTGTTGACCAGGTAGACCTTGGAGCCAAAGCCGTTGATACGCTTGATCAGCAGCTCGGCGTACTCGCCAGCCGGACGCGGGAAGAACGGCGCGCCGAAGCAGGTGGAGAAGGTCGACTTGATGCCGCTGCCCGAACCCATTTCGGTGGAACCGACCAGCGCGGTGTAGCCGGACAGGAAGTGGTAGGCAGCCTGCTCGTTGTTCAGGATCGACACGGGCGGCAGTACGCCGGTCAGGTCGCAGGTCAGGAAGATCACCGCGTTCGGCTCACCGCCGAGGTTCTTCTCGGAGCGCTTCTCGACATGCTGCAGCGGGTACGCGGCGCGGCTGTTCTGGGTCAGGCTGGCGTCGGCGTAGTCGGGCAGACGGGTGCGTTCGTCGAGGACCACGTTCTCCAGCACGGCGCCGAACTTGATAGCCTTCCAGATCACCGGCTCGTTCTTCTCGGACAGGTCGATGCACTTGGCGTAGCAGCCACCCTCGATGTTGAACACGCGGCCAACGCCCCAGCCGTGCTCGTCATCGCCGATCAGGTAGCGGCTCTCGTCGGCCGACAGGGTGGTCTTGCCGGTGCCGGACAGACCGAAGAACAGAGTGGTGTCGCCATCTTCGCCGATGTTGGCGGCACAGTGCATCGGCAGCACGTCGACGTCCGGCAGCAGGAAGTTCTGCACGGAGAACATGGCTTTCTTCATTTCACCGGCGTACTGCATGCCGGCGATCAGCACCTTCTTCTCGGCGAAGTTGATGATCACGCAGCCATCGGAATTGGTGCCGTCACGCTCGGGTACGCACTGGAAGAACGGTGCGTTGAGGATGCGCCACTCGCTCAGGCTAGCCTGGTTGAACTGTTCCGGGGTGATGAACAGGCAACGGCCGAACAGGTTGTGCCAGGCGGTTTCGGTGGTCATCTTGACCGGCAGGTAGTGCTCGGGATCGGCACCGACATGGACGTAGGAGACGAAGCTGTCGCGCTCGGCGATGTAGGTTTCGACGCGGTTCCACAGTGCTTCGAAGTTGCCGGCCGGGAACGGACGGTTGATCGGGCCCCAGGCGATCTTGTGCTGGGTGCTGGGCTCTTCGACGATGAAGCGGTCAGCCGGAGAACGACCCGTGCGGTGCCCGGTCTTCACCACCAGAGAGCCATTGGCGGACAGTTCGCCCTCTCCGCGCTTGACGGCTTCTTCAATCAGTTGAGCGGTGCTGATGTCGGTGTACACGGCGTTGGTGGCTTGCGTCATGAGTGTTCCCGTCGGCCTTGGGCCGATTCCTCCATGCTGTTGTAGCCCGCCGAGCGACGAACTACATCGAAAAAAGTGCGCGCGATTATGCCAGATAATGCNCCGCGCTGGGTATGAGGCCGTGATGGCCAAATAGTTCACTGGCTGNCTGCAGGTCCATCCCTGTCTCATTCCTTAGCGTACCTGGNGCTCCGCGGATGGCTGCCGAGCGCCAGGCGCCGCTCAATGACGGGTGCCCGAGGGCGCGTCGCTGCCGCCACCGGCGAAAAGCTGGGCCACGTCCGCGGCATCATAGGTGTACTTCTCGTTGCAGAACTGGCAATCGATGCTCACCGCACCGCCCTGCTCGACCACCAGTTGCTGGGCGTCTTCCTCGCCCAGGCTGATCAGCGCACGGGCCGAGCGCTCCCGCGAGCAGCTGCAGCGAAAGCGGATCGGCAGCGCGTCGAACAGGCGCAGCTGCTCCTGATGGTAGAGCCGGTGCAACAGCGTCTCGGCATCCAGCCCGAGCAGTTCCTCGGCCGTCAGGGTGTCGGCCAGGGTGCGCAGGTGCTCCCAGCTGGCGTCACGCTCGTCGGCATCCTTGATTCGATCGGCCGGCAGCTGCTGCAACAGCAGGCCACAGGCCCGGCGGCTGTCGGCATTGAGCCAGAAGCGCGTCGGCAGCTGCTCGGACGCAGCGAAGTAGTTGGTCAGGCATTCCGCCAGGTTGACCCCGTCCAGGCCGACGATGCCTTGGTAGCGCTGGCCGTTGGCCGGGTCGACGGTGATCGCCAGCATGCCCTCGGGCATCAACTCGGCCAGCGTTGCGCCCGTCTCGATCTGCTCGGCGTGGTAGCGCGCGATGCCGCGCACCTCCCGGGCACTGGAGCACTCGACCATCAGCAGCGGGACGGCTCCGCTGGAACGCGCCTGGAGAATCAGCAGCCCGTCGAACTTGAGCGTGCCGACCAGCAGCGCAGCAGCGGCGAGCAGCTCGCCAAGCAGCTGGGCGACGGGCTCGGGGTAGGTGTGCTTGGCCAGCACGTGCTGGAAGCTTTCGTCCAGCGTGGCGATTTCGCCGCGAACGTCGGAATCGTCGAAGATAAAGCGCTGAGTTTGGTCGGACATGCCGGGGCTCGCTGGAACGGCGGAGGAAGCCGGCGATTTTAGGCGCAAAGCCCGCCCGGACCAAGGGCGGCTGCCGGACGGCCTCGTGGGTGATGCAGCTCGCCAGCGTTGCGAAGATCAGTCCGGTTTGTAGTCGCGCAGGTACTGGATCTGCCGGCGCTGCTTCTTGCTCGGCCGCCCATCGGTCTGCAGCCCCAGCGCGCCGGCCTTGCGCTGCGCCGCCGCTTCCTCGCGCGCGGCCAGGCTTTGCGGCGTTTCCTCATAGAGTGTTTGCGCCTCGGGCGCTCCGCGGCGCACCGCCGACAAAGCGCGGACGACCACCGTGCGCTCGTCGAAACCGATGCGGATCAGCAGCTCGTCGCCCACCTTAGGTTCCTTGCTCGGCTTGCAACGCTCGCCACGACAGTGCACCTTGCCACCCTCGATGGCCGCCTTGGCCAGCGCACGGGTCTTGAAGAAGCGCGCAGCCCACAGCCACTTGTCCAGGCGCACCTTGTCGTCGTCTTTTTCGGCCATCGTCCAGCTCTATCCTCTACACGTCGTTCTAGGGTGTTACAGACGGATGCAGTTGTCATGCACCCCGACTAGAATGCCGGCAAATTCTTCGGACGCTCCCATTGAAGAGACTCGACCCCCATACCGTGATCGGTCTGCGTGAGTGGATCGCCCTGCCGGATCTCGGCGTGGTGGGCCTGCGCGCGAAGGTCGATACCGGGGCCAGCACATCGGCGCTGCATGCTACCGAGATCAGCGAGTTCGAACGCGACGGTCAGCGCTGGGTCCGATTCACCGCCCACCTGGGCACGCTGGTACAGCGCCGCCACCGCTGCGAGGCACCGCTGGTCACGCGCAAGCTGATCAAGAGCTCCAACGGGCAGGTGCAGACGCGCTACGTGGTGCGAACATTGCTTGCACTCGGCAGTCATGTCTGGCCGGTGGAGTTCACCCTGACCTGCCGCAAGACCATGCGTTATCGCCTGCTGCTCGGTTCCAAGGCGCTGGTCGAAGGGCAATGGCTGATCGATCCGTCGCGAACCTATATCCAGGACAAACCCCAGATCCTCACTTCCTCCGGTGCTCCATGAAAATCGCCGTGCTGTCGCGCAATCCGCGCCTGTATTCCACCCGACGCCTGGTCGAAGCCGGCCAGCAGCGGGGCCATGAGGTGGTGGTGATCGATACGCTACGCGCGTACATGAACATTGCCAGCCACAAGCCGCAGATCCATTACCGCGGCAAACCGCTGGACGGCTTCGACGCGGTGATCCCGCGCATCGGCGCCTCGGTGACCTTCTATGGCTGTGCGGTGCTGCGCCAGTTCGAGATGCAGGGCGTGTTCCCGCTCAACGAATCGGTCGCCATCGCCCGCTCGCGGGACAAGCTGCGTGCGCTGCAACTGCTGTCGCGCCGCGGCGTCGGCCTGCCCGTGACCGGCTTCGCCCACTCGCCGGACGACATTCCCGATCTGATCCAGATGGTCAACGGCGCACCGCTGGTGATCAAGGTTCTGGAAGGCACCCAGGGCATCGGCGTGGTGCTCTGCGAAACCGAGAAGGCGGCCGAATCGGTGATTGAGGCCTTCATGGGGCTCAAGCAGGACATCATGGTGCAGGAGTACATCAAGGAAGCCGGCGGCGCCGACATCCGCTGCTTCGTGGTCGGCGACAAGGTCATCGCGGCGATGAAGCGCCAGGCCAAGCCCGGCGAGTTCCGCTCCAACCTGCACCGTGGCGGCTCCGCCAGCCTGATCAAGATCACTCCGGAAGAACGCATGACCGCCATCCGTGCGGCGAAGGTGATGGGCCTGAACGTCGCCGGCGTCGACATCCTGCGTTCAAACCATGGCCCGCTGGTGATGGAGGTCAACTCCTCGCCGGGCCTGGCCGGCATCGAAGAGACCACCGGCAAGGACGTCGCCGGGCTGATCATCCAGTACCTGGAGAAGAACGGCGGGCCGCACCTGACCCGCACCAAAGGCAAGGGCTGATTCCGCCTCGTGGCGAACCGGCTACTCGGCCGGTTTGCCCTGCACCGCATCGCGCGGCAGCAGCAATCCCAGCGGCAGGCTGACGCGCGCCTCCAAACCACCGCCCTCACGGTTGCGCAACTCGACGATGCCGCCGTGCTGTGAAGCGATGCGTTTGACGATCGCCAGACCCAGCCCGGCGCCCTGCCCGCCACGGGCGCGATCACCGCGGATGAACGGATTGAAGATGCATTCCAGCTCGGCGGGATCGATGCCCGGGCCGCGGTCGAGCACGCTCAGCACCACGTAGGGCGCGTGCTGGTCGCCCGACACATAAGCCGCCACCTCCACCCCGCCGCCGCCGTAGCGCAAGGCGTTCTCAATGAGGTTGACCAGCAGCCGCTTGACCGATACCCGACGCAGGGCGAACGGCGGCATCGGCTCGACACACAGCCGCACGATCTCCTGCTGCTGGTTGTAGGGTGCCACCACTTCGCGGATCAGCTCNCCNAGGTCGGTGGTTTCCACCGGTTCATCGCTGCCGTCGCGGACGAAGGCGAGGAANTGATCGAGGATCGCATTCATGTCCTCGACATCACGAATCATGTCGTCGGTCAGCTCGTCATCGCTGCTCATCAGCTCCAGCGACAGGCGCAGGCGCGTCAATGGCGTGCGCAGATCGTGGGAAACCCCGGCCAGCATCAGTTCGCGCTCCCGGCCAGCCTGCTCGACGTCCTCGGCCATCTGGTTGAAGGCGCGATACACCTCGGTCATCTCGCTCGGCGTATCGCTGATCGGCAGGCGCACGCGCCGGCCCTTGCCGATCTGCCGNGCGGCGAAGACCAGCCGCTTGAGCGGCAGATTGAGCTGGCTGACGAAGATCCACGCCGCNCCGGTGGACAGCAGGCCGATACCGAGGAACCAGCCGAGCACGCTCCAGATGCGCTGGCCACGCAGCGGATAGGCGTACAGCGGCACCTGCACCCAGTCCGGCCCCAGGTTCGGCGCGCGCACCCAGATCGCCGTGGACGGCTGGATACGCACGCGCACCTCGGTATCGTCGCCCAGCTCGTCGCGCATCTGCCGCTGGAAGATCTCGGTGTAGGGCCAGTGGTATTCGCTGCGCGGCACGTTCTGCTCGGCCACCAGCTGCAGGCCGGCGGCGCGACCGATACGGTCGCGGTCTTCGAGATCGGCGGCCCAGTAGGCACGCAGCGTCAGTGCCGCGCCGTGGCTGTACTGGCGGTCAACCAGCACGTCCTCGTTGGTCATCAGATAGACCAGCGTCAGGACCTTGGAGAACAGCACCACGATCAGCACCATCCACAGGGTGCGGGCGAAGAAGCTTTGCGGGAACCAGAGCGGAGTTTTCATGAAGTCCCGGCGGCAGGCCCAGGACGGCAGGCCGCGAGCGTAACGCGCTCGCTGCCTGCAGCAGGCCGCAGCCAACTCACTTGTTGCCGTCCGGCACGAATACGTAACCCACACCCCAGACGGTCTGGATATAGCGCGGCTTGGACGGGTCCGGCTCGATCAGCCGACGCAGGCGGGATATCTGCACATCGATGGAGCGCTCCAGTGCATCCCACTCGCGCCCGCGGGCGAGGTTCATCAGCTTGTCGCGGGTCAGCGGCTCGCGTGCGTGCTGGACCAGCGCCTTGAGCACGGCGAACTCACCGGTGGTGAGCATGTGCACTTCGTTGCCCTTCTTCAGCTCACGGGTCGCCAGCGACAGCTCGTACTCGCCGAAGGTGACGGTCTCGTCCTCGCTGGACGGCGCGCCCGGAACCTGCGGCGCCTGCCGACGCAGCACCGCACGAATGCGCGCGAGCAGCTCACGGGGGTTGAAGGGCTTGGCCAGGTAGTCGTCGGCACCCTGCTCCAGGCCCTGGATGCGACTGGCCTCGTCGCCCTTGGCGGTGAGCATGATGATCGGGATCTGATTGTTGCCCTCGCGCAGCCGGCGGCACGCAGACAGACCATCCTCACCCGGCATCATCAGGTCGAGCACCACCAGCTGGAACAGCTCGCGGCTGAGCAAACGATCCATCTGCTCGGTGTTTTCCACGGTACGGACGCGGTAGCCCTGCTCGTCGAGAAAACGCTCGAGCAGACGTCGCAAACGGGCATCGTCATCGACGATGAGGATTTTTTCGCCTTCGCTGGCTGGCGCAGTGCTGCTCATGGAAACTCCCAGATGGTCGACGGCGCATTATTGCGCAGTGTGGATCGGCCCTACTGACAGCCATTGTTAGCAGATTTTTCGTCGAACGGCCGATTCCCGCAGCATTCGACCCAGACCGGCGACCGCTTACCGGCAATCGGTTGAGGCCGGCCGCCGCAGTTCCCCTATAATCGCCGGCTTTCGCGCAGGCCCGGCCTGCATGGTTTGACTGACCCAGGTAGGTTCATGGACAGCATCAATTCCCGTATCGCCAACGAGCTGGGCGTGCGCCCGCAACAGGTCGCCGCCGCCGTGGCGCTGCTCGACGAAGGCTCCACCGTTCCCTTCATCGCCCGTTACCGCAAGGAAGTCACCGGCAGCCTCGACGATACCCAGCTGCGTAACCTGGAAGAGCGCCTGCGTTACCTGCGCGAGCTGGACGACCGCCGCGTCTCGATCCTCGCCAGCATCGAGGAACAGGGCAAGCTGACCCCCGAGCTCAAGCGCGAGATCGACCTCGCCGACACCAAGACCCGCCTCGAAGACCTCTACCTGCCCTACAAGCAGAAGCGCCGCACCAAGGGTCAGATCGCCCTCGAAGCCGGCCTTGGCGATCTGGCCGATGCGCTGTTCGGCAACCCGGAGCTCTCTCCGGAGCAGGAAGCCGAGCGATTCATCGACGCCGAGAAGGGTTTTGCCGATGTGAAAGCGGTGCTCGAAGGCGCCAAGTACATCCTCATGGAGCGCTTCGCCGAAGACGCCGACCTGCTGGCCAAGCTGCGCGACTTCCTCAAGCACAACGCCACCCTCAGCGCCCGCGTCGTGCCGGGCAAGGAGAACGAGGGCGCCAAGTTCAGCGACTACTTCGAGCATGACGAGGTGTTGAAGAACACCCCCTCGCACCGGGCATTGGCGATCTTCCGCGGACGCAACGAGGGCATCCTCAGCGTCAGCCTCAAGGTCGGCGACGAGACCCCGGGCAGCATGCACCCGGGCGAAGGCATGATCGGCGTGCGCTTCGGCATCGCCAACCGCGGCCGCGCCGCCGACAAGTGGCTCGGCGAAGTGGTGCGCTGGACCTGGAAGGTCAAGCTCTACACCCACTTGGAAACCGACTTGCTCGGTGAGCTGCGCGACAAGGCCGAGGACGAAGCCATCTCGGTGTTTGCCCGCAACCTGCACGACCTGCTGCTCTCCGCCCCGGCTGGCCCGCGCGCGACCCTGGCGCTGGACCCGGGCTTGCGCACCGGCTGCAAAGTGGCGGTGGTCGACGCCACCGGCAAGCTGCTGGAAACCGCCACCGTCTACCCGCACGCACCGCGCAACGACTGGGACGGCACCCTGGCGATTCTCGCCAAGCTCTGCGCCAAGCACGCCGTCGACCTGATCGCCATCGGCAACGGCACCGCCAGCCGCGAATCGGACAAGCTGGCCGGCGAGCTGATCAAGAAAGTGCCCGGTCTCAAGCTCACCAAGATCATGGTCAGCGAAGCCGGTGCCTCGGTGTATTCGGCCTCGGAACTGGCGGCCAAGGAATTCCCCGATCTGGACGTTTCCCTGCGCGGCGCCGTGTCCATCGCCCGCCGCCTGCAAGACCCGCTGGCCGAGCTGGTGAAGATCGACCCGAAATCCATCGGCGTCGGTCAGTACCAGCACGACGTCTCCCAGCTCAAGCTGGCGCGTTCGCTGGACGCGGTGGTCGAGGACTGCGTGAACGCCGTCGGCGTCGACGTCAACACCGCCTCCGCCGCCCTGCTGGCGCGCATCTCCGGCCTCAACTCGACGCTGGCGCAGAACATCGTGCAGTTCCGCGATGCCAATGGTGCGTTCAAGTCCCGCAGCGAGCTGAAGAAGGTGCCGCGCCTGGGCGACAAGACCTTCGAACAGGCCGCCGGCTTCCTCCGCGTGATGAACGGCGACAACCCGCTGGACGCCTCCGCCGTGCACCCGGAAACCTATCCGCTGGTCAAACGCATCGCCGCCGATACCGACCGCGACATCCGCTCGCTGATCGGCGACTCGGCGTTTCTCAAGCGTCTGGACCCCAAGCAGTTCACCGACGAGACCTTCGGCTTGCCGACTGTCACCGACATCCTCAGCGAATTGGACAAGCCCGGCCGAGATCCGCGCCCGGAGTTCAAGACCGCCGAGTTCCAGGAAGGCGTCGAGAAGCTCAGCGACCTTGAGCCGGGCATGGTGCTCGAAGGCGTGGTGACCAACGTGACCAACTTCGGCGCGTTCGTCGATATCGGCGTGCATCAGGACGGCCTGGTGCACATCAGCGCGCTGTCGGAGAAGTTCGTCAAGGACCCGTATGAGGTGGTCAAGGCCGGTGACATCGTCAAGGTCAAGGTCATGGAAGTGGACATCCCGCGCCAGCGCGTCGGCCTGTCGATGCGCATGAGCGACACGCCCGGCGCCAAGACCGACAGCCCGCGCGGCGGCGCCGGCAAGCCACGTGGCAACGCGCCGCGCAGCGAGCGTCATGCCAAGGAAGAAAAGCCGGCACCGGCCAATGCCGCCATGGCCGCGCTGTTCGCCAACGCCAAGCAGCTGAGGAAGTAGGCATGAGCATTCAAGTCGAGGCGGTGGGCAGCTCCAGCGCCTTCGGCCGCCTGCTCGGCCTGGAGATTCACCAGGTCGGCAACGGCGAGGCGGTGCTCGGCCTGAGCATGCACGACGGCCTGCGCAACCTGCACGGCAAGCTGCACGGCGGCGCGCTGTTCTCGCTGATCGACACCGCCATGGGCCAGGCCAGCCACAGCCTNGGCGATGGCTCNCCGAACAGCGTNACGCTCGAATGCAAGGTCAACTACATCCGCCCGGTGAGCGACGGCGAGCTGCGTTGNCGCGCCTGGGTGGTGCACGGCGGCCGGCGGACCCAGGTGCTGGAAGCCGAGGTGCATCAGGGCGACAAGCTGATCGCCAAGGCCCAGGCGACCTTCGCCTGCCTCTAGTGGCCTGTTTGGTA
>JGI25319J35699_1001051_pt1 | contig 12016 bp, 10 predicted proteins | sample AutmiccommuBRH17_FD_35699 | JGI IMG/M metagenome (IMG submission 35699) | reverse complement strand
CTGGCAGCGGATACAAACAAGATATCCGGCTGCAACACATTTTTACCAGTCAAAGTAACATCTAAAGGAGCGAAAAATAGTTCACCTTCAGGGTCAAAATCATCAATAAAATCCATCAATTGACGTCCCAACTCTCGGGACACCCGTTGGTGATGTATCGAAGGCGATGGTTCTTTTACCAAGATTCCTTCTAGGATCTCAAACCGGTAGCCTGGTTCCTCCGGAAATTGCAAGTAATCCTCATAAGTGTAGTTGCCTTGCTTTGAATAAACGGTAGGTTTTTCTTTAACAGATAGGTCGTCAGCAGCCAAGGCAGCCAACACAGCTTCTTTTTTATACCTGTATTGTTTTTGTCCCAGTTCTACAACAGGTATCTTTTTTTGTCGCGTATACCTCCAGACAGTATCAACCGATAAACTCAAAACTTCCGCCAATTCTTGGGCTGTTAGTAACTTTACCATGAAAATCACCTCTCTCCGCCATTATATAACTAAACACAACCATAGTCAAGGAAACGCAAGACAGATGAAACGTCCCCGCGTCTCCCCCTCACAGAGCCTAATAAAACCAAAAATGTAAGCTAATTTGACATTTAAAGGTGGGACTGGCAGGAAAAGCTTCTTTTTTGGACAAATACTACGTAACTACTAAAAATGGGGATGATAGAGATGAAAAAGGTAATTATTCTTATGGTGCTTTTTTCCTTACTGCTGGTTCCTTTTGCTTATGCTGCGGAAGAACAGGCATCAGATGCCGCTGTTCCTAAGGAAAACAATGAAAAGAGCGAGGCATCAGAACAGGCCTCGGAGGTTATTGACAATAGCAAGGCTGATTCGGGAGAGTTGCAATTGAATTGGCAGGACATGGACGAAATGCAGATAGCTCTGATTCTCATTAAAAATCAAATTGATTATCTGATGGACCAGGTGGAAAAGAGCAACGGCCGAATTAATTCAGTTATTAGCGATTATGAAAACCGCATGGAGAAAGAAAGGGAAAGAGCCCAAGAGAGTATTGAAGAAATGAAAGCCGAACTTAAGCAAAAAGATCAGGAGCTTAGTCAAGCGAGGCAAGAGGTTATAGACATTAATAAGAAAATGGCCCTGTTTAACTCAGAGAACGGTGTCTATTTAAAAATTCTAATAGGTTTCTTAGCCGGACTAATTGTCGGTGTGGTAGTTAATACGGTAATGTCTTTCATAAACAGAAGAAAACAGCAAAAATCATAGAAAATGTGCATAACAGATACTTTTCAACTGGAAAAATAAAAGGGAACGGTATGATTTTTTAAAAAGTCATATCGTTTTTTTTATTTGAAGAGCCAAAAGGGAGTATATGATAATAGGTCAGACACCGATGTATGTTAAAATATAAGTGGACTAAGTATCTCTAGGAAATGAGTGAATACTATGTACGATATAGCTATTGTCGGTGCTGGTCCTGCAGGGGCTACTCTGGCAAGATTATTGGCTAAAGATTATAAGGTAATATTATTGGACAAGAGAAGTTTGGATGTGGCTTACACCGGTAGTTTAGTGGCGAAATGCTGCGGCGGACTAATTGCCCCGGATGCACAAAAAATGCTGGCAAGGATGGGGCTGGCACTACCACAGGACGTTTTGGTTAGTCCGCAGATATTTGCAGTTAGAACCATTGACATGGATAATAAGCTGGAGAAATTCTATCAAAGGTTTTATTTTAATATGGATAGAGAAAAATTTGATCGTTGGTTAGTTTCTTTGATACCTGATAGTATCCATTGTATGTTTGGATGTCAATTTAAGTCATATGAGCAGGAAGCANACGGGACAATTAAACTAAAATTTTTNAAGGATAAGGCATTAATAGAGGAAAGAACCAGAATATTAGTTGGGGCTGATGGGGCCAACTCTCTGGTTCGTAAACAGGCTTTGCCCGGCCAAAAGACCCCAAAGAAATACATTTCGCCGCAGGCTTGGTTTACTTCTGATAGGCTGTTACCATATTTTACGGCGATTTTCGACCATGAGATTACTGATTATTATTCCTGGGTTATTCCAAAACAGGAGTATTTGCTTGTGGGTACTGCTGTAGAACCGGGAGGTGATGTTGGTGCTAAGTTTTCTTTGCTTTGTGAAAAACTAAGCCACTATGGTATTAACCTAGACAAAAAAGTAAAAAAGGAAGGGGCCTTCATTCTCCGAACAACTGGGACAAGTCAGATTACCACGGGGACATCCAAAGTAGCACTTATTGGTGAGGCGGCAGGCTGGATAAGCCCTAGTTCTGCTGAGGGATTAAGCTACGCTTTTAAAAGTGCGTCTTATTTGGCACAAGCTATTAGACAGAGCCAGGGAGATTTCTTTGAAACTTACAGCAAGTCTTCAGCACCGCTTAAGCGAAACATATTATTGAAGAATATAAAATCTCCGTTCATGTATAATAGGCACTTGAGAAAATGGGTGATGGCGTCGGGTATACAAACCATGGACATAGACCCATCTTAGTTTTTACTGCCCAACCACCGGTTCATAACCATAGCTGCAGTTAAATCTCCGGTTACGTTGATTGCTGTTCTATTCATATCCAGTATTCGGTCAACCCCGATGATAAGTGCTATCCCGTTTGCCGGAATACCCACACTATTTAACACCATGGATAAAATGATGATTCCTACTCCAGGAGTGGCAGGTGTACCGATAGAAGCCCCTACGGCAGTTACAATCACTAGCAGCAAGGCCGGAATGCTTAATTCAATCCCATAAACTTGCGCCAGGAAAACTGTTGCGGCACCTTGATATAAGGCAGTGCCGTCCATATTAATTGTTGCCCCCAGTGGAATTAAAAATTGAGAGATGGACGGCTTAACTTTAAGCTTTTCTTCTGCGGTTTTCATAGAAAGCGGCATTACTGCAGCAGAACTGGAGGTTGAAAAAGCCAGCAGCTGAACGTCTCTTACATTTTTTAAAAACCAGATTGGGGATTTTCTATTGGTGACAAAGATAATGGCAAGATAGAATAGCAGCAAAATTAGCAGGCCAAGTAAAACAGTACCTACATAGACCGCCATTCCTAATAAAGCATCCAACCCTACCTTCATGGTTATCTGTGCAAGTAGTCCAAAAACTGCAAAGGGAGCCAGGAGCATGGCCCAACGCACTACAGCCATACAGACTTCCTGAATAGAGCTGAGAATATCTAATAATGGCTCGGCACGCTTAGGAGAAATAGTTACTAATGCTAAACCAAAGACGATGGAAAACAGGACAACCTGCAGCATTTCTTGCTCTACCATGGCTCCAAGGGGATTTACAGGTAAGATATTTGTTATCATTGACGGTAATTGGGCGGCGGAAAATGTTTCAACCGATTGTTGGGTCTGAGGCAATGCTGCGGCATCAAGGGACGCATTTAGCAAAGAACTGTCAATAAAATGCCCCGGCCTAATGACTAACGCAACAACTATTCCGATANTAATTGCCACNCAGGTGGTAAAAATGAAGTAACCCACTAGCCGAAAGCCCAGCTGACGCAGTTGTTCCATGTCTTCGCTGGCTGCAAGTCCTCTAATTACTGAGGCGAACACCAGTGGGATTACAATCATCTGTATAAGGCCTAAAAATACTTTTCCAGGTAATGCCAGCCAGCTACCTATTGTTAGACTAGTATTATTAGTTATTAGTCCCGATGCAGGGCTCAGGAAAATGCCGATTCCCACACCAAGTATCATGGCAAGGACAATTTTTAACCATAAGCGGCTTTTAAGAAGTTCATAAAGATGTATATTAAGGTTTATTAACGGTTTTTGTTGAAAAAAATCAAAATATCTCATAAATTGTTCCCTCCCTCATTAATGGTATCACTTAGGGGGGGATTTTTGAAGTGATAAATCGCACATAAAAACTGGTAGTCTGAAACAGTATGACTGATAGCTGTTAATTATATCCTTTAATAGATAGCCGGGTTAGGGGAAAACTAATTTTGACCCTGTTGCGTAAAGGAGGTGGTTTAATGGCGAATTTAAATCAAATGGAGCTGCAAAATTTACGCCACTTAATAAGTGATGAACAGTTATCAGCTACCAAGTGCGGTACTTATGCCCAACAAGCACAAGATCCACAGTTAAAGAATTTTTTTAACAAGCATTCCCAACAAGCCCAGCAAAACGCTCAAAGGCTGGAGCAATTCTTACAGTAAAGGAGGGAAAAGTCAATGTTACAGGATAAAGATATGGCCAATGATGCGTTGGAGAGTACAAAAGTCAGCGCTAGTGAACTTACAAGAGCAGCTTCTGAATGCTCAAATCAGCAGTTAAAGCAGGCCTTTACTCAGATGAGAAACCAATCGGAGTTGGCTCAAGAAGAAATTGCTCAAGTAGCCATGCAAAAGGGCTGGTATATGCCGGCTTCTCAAGCAGATCCTCAAGATATAAGCCAGGTTAAGAGTTTTGTTCAGATGGGTCAAGCACCTAACGTGCAGCAGCAAATGCAGCAGACGCAAAATATGACGAGAACCCAGATGTAAATAGAAAACAAGGTTGTTGGCTATCAGTCAACAACCTTTTTTTGCCCCCTATTTTGCTTGAACCACTTGATAGCGTAATTAATGTATAGTATAATATAATAAATTAACCCTAAGGGGGTATTAAAAATGAGTAATATTCTAATGTGGATTAAGGATAAGTTGCCGTATCTAATAATGGCGGCCATAGTTTTAGGATTAGTTAATGGTTATTACAATGAGGTTAGTTTCTTGAAAGGTTTCCTGACACCTGTAGTATTCTTGATGATTTATCCCATGATGATTAATTTAAAGGTAACAGATGTATTAACGAGCTTTTCAGAACCAAAGCCTGTTTTACTAAGCTTGTTGGTGAACTTTATTATTTCCCCATTAATTGCTTATGCTTTAAGCTTAATTTTTTTCGCGGATTATCCCATGTTGACAGTGGGGTTAGTATTAATTGCCTTAATACCTACCAGCGGAATGACTGCCTCCTGGACCGGCTTAGCTAATGGAAATATGAAATCAGCTTTAATAATAATGTCAACTAATCTGCTGTTGGCAATAGTTTTAATACCAATATATCTAAAACTTTTGTTAGGTCAAGTAATTACCATAGAGACAATGCTGGTTGTATGGAGTCTGATAAAAGTTGTGGTAATTCCATTGGTGCTGGGAGATTTGACACGGCGGGTGCTATTAAGCAAATATGGGCAAAAGCAGTTTAAAAAGATGAAGCCCAACTTTGCAGGTGTCAGCGCAACAGGTGTATTAATGATTGTTTTTATCGCTACTTCCTTGAAAAGTAAGACTATTCTTAGTGACGGAGAAATGGTCATAAAGGTTCTTATTCCGCTAATCATTTATTATGGTCTCATATTGTTGATTAGTAATGCCTTGGGGAAGAAATACCTGGATTACGGAAACCAAGTGGCCTTAATTTATGGAACTACCATGCGTAATCTAACTATTGCAATGGCCTTAACAATTAGTTCATTGGAAGGAGGCCTAGCGGTCTTTTTGATAGCTGTAGGATATTTACTGCAAGTTCCATCAGCAGCACTCTATATGCGCTATCTAAACTGGCGTAGTAAAAAGACAGATTCGGTTGAAGAGACAGGAGAAGAACGACCGTCGGCTAATGCGTATTCTTCATCCTAATGTAAAAGTATGAAAAGAATTAAATGGTATAAAGAATCCCCTGGATTATGTGATATAAAACCAGGGGATTTTTTTTGTGAACATTATTTTTCAGCTTATTTTGCCGGATTGTTCAGCGGCCTTGTATGCTGCTGCCAATAGCTCCACAGGATGTTTTACTTGGGAATTCATATGGTGCTTGCTTAAGCCATGCCCCAACTGCATAGAACAGGCAGGGCAGGCGGTGGTAACAAAATCAGTATGGGTATTTTTTATTGCCGATATTTTCCGTTCAAGTATTTTGCTAGATAAGTCGTAGTGACTTATTCCAAAAGTACCTGCACCGCCGCAGCATTGGTCTGCACCTTCCATTTCAACCAGTTCTACTCCGGGAACGAGATGCAATATTTTCCTGGGTTGGTCCTTGATACCCTGACTCTTTACTAAATGGCAGGGATCATGATAGGTTACCGTTGTTTTGGGTATCGCCTGTAGGTCTTCATTTAACTCTATTGAATCCGTTAGAAATTTATTTAGATCAAACACCTTATTTTTAAAGTACTCTATTTCTTCAGGTAGTCCTTGCTCAAAAAGCTGATCGTAGTAATTACCCTGCAGCATGCTGCTGCACGAAGCGCAATCACTAATAATAACATCTACTCCAGCTTGATAAAATGCTTTAAAGTTATGAATAGTCTTAGCTGCCGCCGCAGCAGTATCACCACTGGCGATGTGAGGCAGGCCGCAGCATTTCAGGTCTTTTGGCGTAAACACCTCACAGCCGTTTCTCCTTAATACTTCTATAGTCGCCAAGGCTCTTTCCGGATAAAACATGTTGGTGGCACAGCCAAGGAAATAACCGACTTTTACTTGGCGTGTACCTGCAGCCGGTGTTTTTTCGGCGATCTGCCGGCTAGCTATTGGTCCGGAAACTGGGGCAAGTAACCTGTTTGCTGTTTCTAAATCTTTGGAGATTAAACCTAAAACACCGGTTTTGTTGACAATGTGGTTTAAACCCGTGGCCTGATAGCCCTGAAGTAACAGGTGGGCTCGCTTAAGACTTTTTCGGTTGTTAAACATGGTGGAAACGAGCATGCGCTTTGTTTTGTTATTATCATAGTCCTTTAAATAGCTGCGCATTGCCACCACCATCTGATCTACAGGGATCCCTGATGGACATTCGGCAGTGCAGGATTTGCAGAGTAGGCATTTATTTGCACGGTCTGCTACGGCAGAGTCTGGCTCTAATTCTTTATCACGCAGCAATTGGGTCAGGAATACCCTGGACCTTGGTGCTGCACTTTCAGTTTTTATTTCCTTGAAAATCGGGCAGACGGATCTGCACTTTCCGCAGCGCACACATTTACGCAACAGATCCTTAACTGCCGGCACTTGTTGAAACATCCTTGTTGTCTCCTTCCTTCGGCAGCAGCTTGCCAGGATTCATAATTCCTTTGGGATCGAGAGCTTTTTTAACAGCATACATGACATCTAAGGCCGCTCCGTGTTCTTGGCGGGCATATTGGGAACGAACTGCACCTATTCCGTGTTCGCCTGTGGTAGTACCTCCCAGTTCAATGGCCGTTAGATGTATTTCATCCACAAGTTTATTGGCCAATTCAACTTCCTTGGGATCTTCGGGATTGATTACAGGTGCCGTGTGCACGTTTCCATCGCCGATATGGCCGTAATTTACTACCCCAATACCATATTTTGCACCGAGGGCTTTAATTCGTTTAATTGATTCAGTTACCTGGTTGAGAGGAATGCTGATATCTTCACCGGCAAAAATACGACTGCCGTCGGCCCGCAGCCTAGCTGCAGCAGTAGCAGTTACTGCTCTGCCCTGCCAAAGCTTGGCCATACGCTCCGGATCAGTGGACCATTCAGCGTTAACAGCTCTTGTATTAACAATACGAGTAACTTCATTACCTTCCCACTCTACACTGGCGGGGTTGCCGTCTAATTCGAAAAGTAAAATTGCTTCTGCATTTGGCAATGCTATTTCCGGTTTGTATTCATTTACTGCCTTAATGGCCGAGGCATCCAGTATTTCTATACCGGAAGGTAAAATCCCCGCTTTATATACTTCCAAGACTGTTTTCGGTGCTTCTTCTAAGTCATCGTAGACTGCCATTAAAATTCCTCTGGATTTCGGTTTGGGCCATAAGCGCAAACGAATTTTCGTTACTATTCCAAGAGTTCCTTCGGACCCGATAAAAAGCTTTGTTAAATTAAGACCGGATACATTTTTAATAGCCCGGGAATTTACTCCACCCGTAATAATGACCTGGCCGTTTGGAAGAACTATCTCAAGACCCAATACATACTGTTCGGTGGTGCCGTATTTTACGGCTCTAAGGCCGCTACTGTTGTTAGCAACCATGCCGCCTACGGTACACATTTGAGAACTGCCTGGGTCCGGCGGGAAAAACAAACCATAGGCTGCTAAATATTTATTTAGGTCTGCATGAATGACACCGGGGCGCAGTTGAACCTGCATATTTTCCGCATCTACTTCTTCAATAACATCCCAGCCGCCCAAGTCAATAACTATGCCGCCTTCTATGGCTAAGGCACCGCATGTTTCACCGGTGCCTGCTCCCCTAGGAGTAACCGGAACGTTATGTTCATAGGCAAACTGCATAACCTTGCTTACCTCATCGGTACTAGTGAGAGTTACCACCACATCGGGAATGTAGCGGTTATTACGGGCCTTAAATGAACTATCGTATGAATAACTAAGCATATCCAGCTTATCGTCTAGTACTTTATCTGCTCCCAATATTGTTTGCAAGTTTGCAATTAACTGGCTTCTTTCCATAACAAACACCTCTTTTATAATAAGCATGACAAACTAAGAATCATTATACAGGAAATTTTAAAATTTGTAATTGTTTAAAGGGATGAATTTTGTATACTTCTCCTAATAGTCTTTCAAAATTACAGTTTTTTGCTTACAATATTATATCGAGGTTAAGAGATACTATATTAAGAAGGACAACATACTGAAGAGACAAAAAAGGGGGCCTTAAATAAGGTGAAAGTTGAACTAAAATTTGGAGAAGGCGTAGTTACCGGAGATATTAATAAAGAAAATATCTTAATGGAAGTAGGGCCCAAGACGGCAAAGGGATTGGAAAACCCTTTGGAGGCAGTAGAGAAAGCACTTGAAAACCCTATTGGTACAGGTGCAATATATGAAATAGTGAAAGAAAAGAAACCGCAAAAAGTAGTTTTAGTTGTTAATGATGTTACCAGACCCACACCGTATAAGTATATGCTGCCGCCGTTAATGAAAGAACTGGAAGGGGCAGGACTTAAAGATGACCAAATAACTTTGATGGTGGCTACTGGGATTCACAGAGCCAATACGGACCAGGAGAATAGACAAACTTTAACTTCGGAAATAGTAGATAGGTATAGGGTGGTAAGCCATAATCCGGATGAAAACTTGGTATCGCTAGGCAAAATGTCTGATGGAACCGAGTTGTCCATTAATCGTGAAGTTGCAGAGGCAGACATGGTAATTACAACCGGATTGATAGGGCTGCACTATTTTGCCGGTTACTCAGGCGGACGCAAGTCCATTTTACCCGGAGTGGCGGCCCGGGAACTGATTACTGCAAACCATGCAATGATGACTGATCCTCGGGCGGCAACGGGCAGTTATAAAGAAAACCCGGTGCATTGGATTATGCTGGAGGCTGCACGAATGGCCGGTGTGGACTTTATCCTTAACGTTGTAACTAATGCAGATAAAGAAATTGTCTCTGTAGTTGCCGGTGATGTGGAGGAGGCTTGGTTGGAAGGGGTCAGATTTTGTGAGGAAACAAGCGTTGTCAAACTGGCACAGCAAGCAGATGTAGTCATTGCCGGTGCAGGCGGACATCCAAAAGACATTAACCTATACCAGGCACAGAAAGCGCTGGAAAATGCAGCTTCTGCCGTCAGACCCGGGGGTACCATTATACTCGTATCCAAGTGCGGGGAAGGTTACGGCGAAGATGTTTTTGAGAAATGGATTAAAGAGGCCAAAGTACTTCAGGATATCTTTGACAGGTTTGACAGGCATTTCATTTTAGGCGGGCACAAAGCCTTTGCTATCGCGAGAGTACTTAAGGAAAAAGACGTTATACTTGTATCCGATATGTCTAGAGATGACGTGGAACAATTATTTTTCTCTTATGCCGGCAGCCTGCAAGAGGCCTTAGATAGGGTGAAAGAAAAATACAAAGGGGACTTTACGGCATTCATAATGCCGCAGGCAAGCTTGGTATTGCCTGAAGTTGAGTAACAGATAAGGCTGTTGACATTAATTTGTCTGCAGCCTTTTTTAAATTGTAAGGAAAGGGGACACACCTGCTGAAGCCAAAGCTATTCTTTGGGGACAGGAATGTCCCCGAATCTAGCTAACCAACTGTCCATCTAATTACTATTCACTATATTTTTTAAATTTATTACCTTATCTTCTGGAGGAATTTGTCACGAGGATTACGAATCTTTAATATGGTAAGACTTTCGAGGCAGAAAATNTTAAGATATGTTTCATACAATTTCCTGAAAAGGGAACTTTTTGATGCCTTANTTAGTCTAACAAATGATGAAGTGTGAACAGGGAGGGGGTGGACCGGATGCCCTTAGTTAAAATTGAGGGTGTTTCAAGACAGTATAAGTCAGGACAGGTGAAGGTGGATGCGTTAAAAGAAATTGACCTGACCGTAGAAACAGGTGATTTTGTTTCTATTATGGGGCCGTCTGGTTCTGGAAAATCTACTTTACTTAACATCATTGGCGGATTGGATCGACCCAGTGCCGGTCTGTATGAACTTGCGGGGAAACGGGTGGAGAAACTAAGTGATGGCAAACTTGCTGATATTCGAAACCAATTTATTGGTTTTGTTTTTCAAGGATTTCACCTGCTGCCTAACTTGGATGCTCAGGCCAACGTGGAGCTGCCCTTGATTTATCGGGGGATCGGTCGGGCAGAACGGAGAAGAAGATCTACTGCGGCGTTAGAGGCGGTAGGGCTGGGTGACAGGCGGCATCATACGCCTTCACAGTTATCCGGGGGGGAACAGCAGCGAGTTGCAATTGCACGTTCGTTGGTTGGTGAACCTAAAATGATTTTGGCTGACGAACCGACCGGGGCCTTGGATTCTCGTACTGGGGAAAAAATTATGAATATTTTCCATAAGCTAAATACGGAGCAGGGGTTGACAATTGTTCAAGTAACACATGAAGAGGCTATTGCTCAACATGGCCAGCGAATTGTCAGAGTATTGGACGGTAAGATAGAAAAAGAAGAAGTTTTGGAAAAAGGAATTAACGGTGAAATGTTGGAGGTGAACGGATAATGTTACAACGCATATTTATGATTACTGTCATAGTCAGTCTTGTTCTTGGGGGTGGATATTACTCCTACCGCCAATTAATGCCGCCGCCGGTAGAAGAAGTACAGGGGCCGGTCTACGCGGCTAAAGAGGTTGTGAGGGGAGATATTGCCGTAGGGGTTGAGGCCACAGGCCCTCTTAACCCGGCAGACCATGGTGCTATTCGAGTTCCAGGAGGGTATGGTCCCCGTCAGGCAGGGGCGGTTAACAGTTACATAATTGATGAGGTGTTGGCGGAAGAAGGAGACGAAGTTAAAAAAGGTCAGGTTTTGGTGCGGTTAACAGCACCGGATTTGGATACCAATATCGAAGCTAAAAAAGACCAGTTAGAGGCGGATAGGGAGTATTTGGCTGATTTAATGGGTATTCCGCTTAGTGAAGTGGATAATATTAACCCTGCCCAAGGGATTACTTTAAGAGCACCTATTACCGGCCGTGTGCAGGGACTTAGTGTTATTGAAGGGACTGACGTAAAACAAGGAACGATTGTAGCCAGGGTAGTGGACGATTCAAGTTTTAAATTAACGGCAAAGTTAACACCTACCGAGTGGCAGAGAGGCGTTAGTATGGGCAGAAAAGCGGTGCTGCGTTTTGAAGAGTTTGGTAACCTGGTAAAGGCAAAAGTGACTAGTGTTAATCCTAGTCCCATCCCGGTGGCTAGTTCGGAGCTTTTTGATGCTCAATATGCCGGTGGAAACTATGATGAAGATCAATACCAATTAACCTATTGGGTTACTATTGAAGGAGAAAACCCCGGATTAATTAGGCCCGGGATGCGGGCACAAATCGGGTTGGTAAAGGACGACGGCAGTTCATCTGAAGAAATTTCACCTACCAGCATCAGCTGGCTGCGGTATTATTCTAAGGTAGAGAGCTATGTGGACGAGGAGACCGTATTGAGTAAGGCAGAGGCTATCGCTACTAAGGTTTTTGTGCATGAAATGGAAATGGTGGAAAAGGGCGATCCCATAGTATCCCTGGCGGGTGAAGATGCACGGGAT
>JGI25319J35699_1001048_pt1 | contig 12075 bp, 8 predicted proteins | sample AutmiccommuBRH17_FD_35699 | JGI IMG/M metagenome (IMG submission 35699) | reverse complement strand
TACCTTCTTCTTCCTCATTTACAGATATTACTATCTTTTGTCCATGGTCTGAGAATTTTATGGCATTATCAACCAAATTTGTCAGCACGTGGCCTAATTTTGCACGGTCCGCTAAAACGTTAGGCAAATCTATATCCGGAATTTCAGTAACTAGGGTAATATCTTTTTTTAATGCCAAGGGTTCTAAACACCTAACGACTGTTTTACAGAGAGTTTTTGGCGAAACATTTTCTAGTGTGAGCTCCATCTTCCTTGCCTCGATGCGAGCCATGTCCAGTATATCATTTATATTATCTAATAATTCTTTACTACTGCGCTGAATATCAGATAAATATTCCGTCTGTTCTTTAGTAACATTCCCAGCTAGACCTTCTTGCATCATTTCGGTAAAAGCCATAATAGAGGTTAAGGGTGTTCTTAATTCGTGGCTGACGCTGGCAAGAAATTCCGATTGTATTTTGTTAGCTTTTGCCAATTGGCGGTTTACTGCAACTAAGTTTTGCTCTTGATCCCTTAACTGCTTGTTGGCTTTCCTTAGTTGTTCAGTTCTAGCAATAACTTGGCTTTCAAGCCCTTCGTAAAACTTGCGTAACTTTTCAGCCATCTTTTTAAATGCTTGATATAAAACCCCAAACTCTTCTGGCAATTTTTCTTCAGACCATGATTTTTTAAGCTTTCCCTCACCAATCTCTTGAGACATCCAAACCAAGTATTGTAACGGCTTATGTATAGTTACCCTCATTAGGTAATAAAGACTAATTATTAGCAAAAATATTAACAATAAGTTAATAACAGCGTGAGCCTTAATATCAGTCATAATTCTTTCTTGAAAGACAGTCATAGGAATCGAAATACTTACCGCTCCCGCTAAATCTCCTTCGTCATATGCTGGAGCTCTGTAATTACCAGCAACTTCTTTGCCATGACATCCTAAGCAACTTTCATTAATACTGATAGGTACCAGATAAAAAAATGTGGAAATACCATTATAATTATCAGTATCAAAAGCACTTTGCTGGTTAGGGTTAGCCTGTAATTCATCGAGTAATTGTTTTTCAATACTTTGTTGAACATGGCTGATATCTCCATCGGGCAGCCAGATTTCCTTAAATCTCCAAACTATTTCGTCGTCGAATAGTGCTCTAACACCTTCTTCGGCTGCCTCAGGTGATAAGTGTTTAAACTCAGTTGGTTGTTCCAAATTATTGTTGTTTTGATACGGTACCGGCTCATTATGTTGTGCTATGAATGCTCGAATTCCTAAAAATTGTGAAGCAATTAAGCGTGCTTGATAACACATTTCCGCCTCCGTCCTATCTTTCAACCGGTTTACACTTAAATATAGGTTAATGCCACCAGATAGTAAGGTTAATAATATTATTGCAGCCATTAGTCGTGTAAATATACTATGGCCTAATTGGAGTAAGCCCACTCATATCCCCCCTTACATGATATGCATAACCCTGGAAAAATAAATACCTGTACTATGGAAATATATTTAATTTGTAAAAAGTCCCATGAAATTAGTAAAAAAGGCGATAATTAAGGATTGTTTCCACCTAGTATATTATAAGGTCTCCAGCTTTTTATCCCATAACAAACTGTAGGAATAACGCAACCGATACTCTGGAATTAATTGTTCTTACTTGGTAATGTTTCTCTATGATAAACATCAAGACCTGCATGGTTCACCTTAACTGCTATATTTTCCCAAAAATTTTTAGGTTCTCATATTCAGCGTATTAAGCCATTTATTGTGCAATATTTCACTACCTATTAAATATTTTATGCTACAAAACTAACCCCCAGCATACCAATAAGGAAACCCTTTTCTAGTATTAATGATAACTCAAAAATAGTGAAACATCATCAAATTCATATCTAAACAGAATTATTCATTTCATATAATCACCCATTTTGCATTGATTCTAATATTATTTTATAACAATTTTCCATATTTTGAAGTTAAATGACCATATGCATGTTGCATATGGTCAGGGTCAATTAAGACTACTCTTTTATTCAGGAACGTTTGGTAAAGTTGTTGTCTGGCCTCTATGGTTTTGCAGTAAGAATTCTTTTTCACCTTTATGTTTAATGTAGTAATCAGGCATTAACGGAATCTTACCGACGTTAGTCGCGACTACATACATCGGTTGAGCAAGCCCAGTCGTGTGACCCCTTAATGTATTTCGAATTAATTCAGCCCCTCTTTCGATATGCGTTCTGAAATGGTCAATTCCTGGGGCTGGTTCAGTATAGAAAACATAGTAGGGTCTGACCCTGATGGTCAACAGCTTTTCATGTAACTCTTTAAATGATTTTTCGTCGTCATTAATTCCCTTTAAAAGCACCGCTTGATTGCCGACGTTTATTCCTGATGACATTAATCTGAAGACAGCTTCAGCAGTTTTCTCAGTTATTTCTTTAGGATGGTTACACTGAGTATTCAGCCAGATAGGTACTTTGTGAAATCCACCTAATACTTTTAATAAGTCATCAGTGATGCGATGGGGAAGAACAATTGGAAGCCTGCTTCCAATTCTAATCATCTCTACATGCTCTATATCCCTAAGGCTTCGAATGAGATATTCTAGATTGTCATCGCTCAATAGAAGTGGATCACCACCAGTTATAAGAACATCCCTTATTTCCTTATGTTCTTTGATCCACTTCAGCCCTTCATTGATGTTAAAATCTAATTCCAGTGATTTATCTACCACCAGTTCCTTACGAAAACAATGTCTACAGTAATTAGCACAAGTTTTTAATACTGTGAAAGCAATTCTGTTATGATATTGCCTAGCTATGGTATCAGGCCTATCTTCGTTGGTATCCCGATTCTCCTTATATACTAAATAATTCTCTAACCCAAATTCATTCTGTTCCTCTAATTTTGATGGTATGACTTGCTTTCTAATGGGGCAATTGGGATCATTGTAATCCATTAAAGATGCAAAATATGGAGTCGTTCCCCACTTTGTTTTGGTTGATTGAATAGACTTTCTTTCTTCAGGGGTAACACTAATATATTGTTCCAATTTCTCCAACGTGTTCACCTGATTTTGCATTTGCATTTGCCATTCCTGCATAATAATCATCCCCTTTCAAGACTTATTATTAATATAGTTGTTTAATTAAGATGTTGTTCAGCCATCCTAGCAAATATTAGAAACTTACCCCCTTTATAAGAGGCCTCTAATTAATTTAAAAAGCCCTCAACTGCACTTCTAGAGAGGACTCCATTTTCCTACAAAAAAACTAATATTTTTAAATTAAATTTTTTGATGCAGGAAATACCACGAATTTGTTCGAATTAGTACTAGAGATATCAAAATGAATTTAGGAGGATTGTTACGGATATGTCCAAACCATTCATTAAAAATCATATGGAAGATTTGGTGTGGGATATGCTGCCAGAAGTAATGGAAAAGTTTCCTGATGCTTGCCATTGCGACATCTGTCAGCATGATATCGCTGCGAAAGCATTAAACAGTTTGCCGCCAAAGTACGTAGCCCATCATAAAGGTCTAGTTTATACAAGAATATCCGAGTTAGCTCAACAGTTTAGAACAGATATATTTACTGCACTAACAGGCGCAGCTTTGGTCATTACTAAAAAACCACGCCATTAATTTTATGAAAGGCCAATGTCTTTTTAATCTTTACATAACATCTAGTTCCAGCATTAGATGTCTTATAAGATGATTTAGAGCTTTACTCCTATATATATTTCGCAGAGTTGACATTGGTCAACTCTCTTTTTTGGCTATAGTAAAGTTTCATAATTATCAAAAATCATAAATACGCCCTCACATTACTTAGATTGATCCAGTCTTTTAGAAATATAAGCCTTTACTGCAAAGTAACAGCAAACAACTATTAAACCAATGACAAGAGCACCTAACCAAGAATATTTATCGATTAAAACCAAGGCGTACTGCCAGTTACTCCCAAGAACATAGCCTAATAATATCATGTATATTACCCAGGGGGTAACCCCCAGCCATGTATAAAAGTAGAACTGGGGCTGGGCCATTTGGGTCATACCGGCAAAGTAGGAGACATAGTTTCGGAAAAAAAGCAGTCTTCCAAAAGCTACGACTGGTATGCCAAATTTCTCAAACCACTTTTCCGTCCGCATAAATTTATGCTCGGATAAACCAATATACCGGCCATAGTTTAAAAGCACCGGTCTTCCCCCTACTCTACCAATCCAGTAAGGAAAACTACATGCTAAGGTATAACCAAGCGATGCACTTACTATGGCAAGAAACAAAGATACTGTACCTTGCGAAGCTAAGAATCCATAGAACAATAAAAACATTCCACCGGGGAAAGGAATGGATAATCCTTCAATAAAAAGGGCAGCGGCAGCACCCCAATAACCAATTTGTTTGGCCAGTGAAAAAAATTGTTGAAAATCTAAACCGAACATTTCCACTATATAAGCACCTCGATAAAGTTCTTTTATTCACTTAGTAATAATTCTCGATTGGTTTGATAATTCCTGTTCCAATCTTAATTTATTGTCAAATTCGTGGAATAAATATTAGAAAGAAAATCGTTGGCAAACACAGCCAACGGATTGGACTTAATAAGTCTTTTTCGGTTTTAAAATATAGTAAACCATAAGCACAATTGCTCCAATTACGCCAAAAGTGATAACCGGATATTCTCTCAGCAAAAATACTAATAAAACATCCACGACATGACCCCCAAAGTTTTTCTATTATACTATATTATTGGCCACAGGTATTGTTCTTAGTCTCTCCCGCCTTATAGTTTAGCTTCAGCAGTTCATCTTTGACTTTATTACGGTTTTCCAAAAATTTATCTCTGGTTACTAAAATCCAATCCTCTAGATGCTTACGGCGATGCTCCGGCGTCCAAAAGCTTTCTTGCCCTTTTTCTACGTTGAAAGTTAAGGATCCTTGACCATTAATCTTTGCTTCGGTTAAACAAAAAGAACATTGAATTTTATCGTTAGAAGTGTATGAAACGGTTTTGCTATAGCAAACCGGGCATTGATTTTTCTCCGGGTTTCTCCTTGAAGTATTTGGTTCAGATAAATTTTTTGCTAATCTTTTTGCTGCGGAAACATATTGATTTTCCAATAATACTTCGGCAGGTCCCGGAGAATAAGCTTGAAGGTAGTCAGTAACTGTAAAACCATAAGCAAAACAAAACTGATTTAGAAATTCACTCCCTAAAGGATTCCATAACTCATTTCCCGCAACGGAGATGGTCACAGCTCGTCTGGAAACATCCAATTCTGATAAAAATGAGGAAAGCATTAATGCTCTGTCTATAATTGTTTTTATTACACCACTAGCACTAAACAAATAAGTCGGAGCAGCTAATACTAAACCTGTCGCCCCTAGCATTATCTCTAACAGCTTTTCCATGTCGTCCTTTTGGGGACAACTACCTTTAATAACACATCTTAAACATCCCCTACATGTATTAATACCAAACTCATCCAAATATACTAATTTAGTACTAACCCCGCTTCGTTCACATTGCTGCATAACTAACTTTGTCAAAACATCACAATTACCCAAACGCCGTTTTGACCCAACGATGCCCAATACATATGACAATTTAATCTCCCCCTTGTGATAAAAAATTATTAATTAAGATCGTTTATCCTTTTAATACCTTTTAGCGGTCTTTTTATCCAATACATATTTGCTTAGTTCCTCTCGAATACTGATAGTGGTATAATATATTTATTATGCAACAGAGGAGTGAAAACCTTTGGAAAAACTAGTATCTGTGTATCGCGGTTCTATTGAAGAAAGCAGCCATTACGGCCATATCGCTATCGTTGATGTGTCTAAGGGATTAAAATCAGCATTGGGAGATCCCAACTATATAACGTACATTCGCTCTGCTGCAAAACCATTACAAGTTATAAATCTATTTTTAAATGACTTGGACAAACAGTATGGCTTTACTGCTGAGGAAATTGCGGTTATGTGCGGTTCCCATGGCGGTGAGGAAATTCATTGCAATGCAGTGAACAGTGTACTTGAAAAAATTGGACTATCTACTGACTATCTACAATGTGGCAGCCATCGTCCCTTTTCTCGAGAGGCGGCCTCGCGTTTAAACCGCTTACAACAAAAACCTACAAGCTTACATAACAATTGTTCCGGCAAACACGCTGCAATGCTGGCAATGTGTGTCAAGTACGGGTGGAACACTGGCAATTACCTTGACCCTCACCATCCTGTACAAACAAAATTGGCTGAAACAGTAGCATACATATCGGACTTAAGGGTAAGGGACCTCATTATTGGAATTGATGGCTGCGGCGTCCCAGTTTACGGCATGCCATTATATAACATGGCTCAAGCGTTTGGAAGACTTGCAAACCCAAACGGCTTATCGGAATCTTTTGCGTTAGCTTGTTCGAAAGTGACGAAGGCCATGATAACTAGCCCGCACATGTTGAGTGCCAAAGAAGCTATAGATTATAACCTAATGATGGAAACCAAAGGTTCGGTAATAGCAAAAATTGGTGCAGAGGCCGTCTACTGTATAGGACTGCCAAACAAAGGCATAGGCATTGCCTTAAAAGTAATTGACGGAAGTCATCGTGCAATTCCACCAGTGGTAATGAAACTATTAGTTAAGCAGAATATTTTAGATGAACACTCTCTGCATCACCTTTCAAAGTTTGTTCAGCCGGAAATCATTAACCATGCTGGATTAAAGGTTGGATATTTATCTGCGGAATTTGATCTTTAATTTCATAGCTAAGCAAAAGGTTAAGAGTTTATTAAAAAAAGTTTGTCCCTATTATTACTTTGTACTAAGTAAATCATTATATAAACGTTGGAACATCAAGGCATCTTCAACTTGTTTGCCAGCAGATTCGCAGATAATAGTTGGTGCCATATTATTTTCTATAATAACTTCAGCTAACAATTTAAAATCCGGGCCGAACCCTTTGTCTGCAAGATTTTTATGCCTTTTTTCTCCCTTTAAACCAAACTCAATCGGGCTAAAATGAATGTGAAGGTTCTTTATAGCGTTTTTTCCTAAAGAGCCTTCAACTTGTTCGACAATTTCCTCAAATCGACCTTTTTCCGTTAAGCTGCCATTGTTAACTGCATGCAAATGCGCAAAATCCACTGCAGGAATTAAGTGCTGAGGTGAAACCTTACACAATTCCAACACTTCTTCCAGGTTACCCAATTGGTTTTGCTTACCCATCGTTTCAGGAGCAAGTTTAATGTGGGACAAACCCTCCTTCTCTATTTGGTTTAAAGCCTCTTCTAAAGTATTTTTAGCAATATTTAATGCCTCTGTTCTTGGCATATCACCAACTCCACCAGGATGAAAAACTATCGGGGAAGCCCCTAGCCAGCTGGCTGCCCTTAAGGCCTTAAGTATGTGGTTTATACTCTTCCTTCTCGCTTCAGTATCCACAGAAGCGAGGTTAATATAGTACGGTCCATGAACGCTGACAGATATATGATGTTTTTTTGCAGCTATTCCTATCTTACTGGCAGTATCTTCCCCAATCCGCACGCCCCGGCCACACTGATATTCATAGGCAGACAAACCAAGACCGCTAAGCCATTCCGGAACTTCTTGAGAGGATTTACCACCAGTTTCATAAAACAAATCAGAATTGCCTGCAGGACCAAACTTGATCATTTGAATATTCTCCTTTGGCATAACTGCTTTACGCAGAGTGCCATATTTCGACTTATGGCTAGAGTTTCATATAAAGACCATATATAATGTTAAAAATTGTCGATATCAGTAACCATTATTATTTAATCCACAGCTTTTTCCACATTTCCACAGATTACCATTGATTATTCTTAAACATTCAAAATATCCATCTAATAATCATGATTCTGACTAAATGACCTTTGTTACTACTGCTGGGTAGTTGAAGACTGTAGCTGCTGTAGAATTTCCTCTAAATTATTTATAGCTTGACCGTATCCTGCCCAATCCCCTTGCTGTAATGCTTCTTGCGCCTTATTATACTCTTGATTAGCTTTATTGATCAGAGTGGCAAGATCTTCAATAACAGGTTCATCACTTGGATCAGCATCAGGTTGTTGTGGTTCCTCTGGCGGTGCAGCCTGGCCTTCACCAAATAGCTTAGCTAATGCTTCGCCCAAGGTTCTTTCCATTGCAATATTATTCTGATACGACACGATAACTCTCCGTAATTCTGGCAGCTTACTTTGTTCGCCTTGGAGAAAAATCGGCTCAATATATAGCAATGAATTGCTTATAGGCAGTACTATCAAATTTCCTCTAATAACTTGAGATCCACGCTGATTCCAAAGTGATAATTGGCTTGATATTTCAGAATCTTGATCAATTCTGGCTTCAATTTGCATCGGTCCGAAAACTAGTTCATTTCGTGGAAATGCAAAATTAACCATGTCTCCGTACTCTTCCTTGGAATTTTTAACAGCCAGCCAAGCGGACATGTTTTGCTTTTTAGCTGGGGTAAATGGCAGCATCAATAGGTATTCTGGCTCATTCTTTTCAGGAAGCGTCATTATCACATAGTATGGCTCCATAACTTCAGCATCGCTGCCAATTATTTCTGAAGGAATGTTCCAAAGGTCTTCCTTATTATAAAAATTTCTTGTATTTGTCATATGGTAACTTTGATACTGTTGCGCTTGTAACGAAAACATATCAACCGGGTATCGAATATGCCCCTGTAAGTATTCCGGCATCTGCTTGAGAGGTTTAAAGGTATCTGGAAAAATATCAGCAAATACTTTTATAATTGGATCTCCAGTATCTGAAACATAAAAATTGACAGCACCGCTATATGCATCAATTACTACCTTTACTGAATTACGGATATAGTTAATTCCATTTATATTTTGAGAATAAGGATAACTACTGGAAGTGGTATAGGCATCTTGTATCCAGAACATCCGCCCATCTGCTGTAACAATATATGGATCCCTGTCGTAAGTAAGGTAAGGCATAATTCTACTTATTCGCTCTTTAATATTCCTACGCATTAATAATCTAGTATCTTTATTGAACTCATTAGCAAGCAAGATCTTATAATCTTGAAAATATACGGCCATCAGCAGCCTTCTTAACATCGAGCCTACTGATATGCCGCTATCCTCTTTATAAGTTGTCTCTACATTTTCCCCATTCCCTGAGGGATAATCAAATTCATTTGTGTTTGCCCTTACAAATACATAATCATTGGTCTGCTCACCGAAATAGATTGCCGGCCTAGTAACATCAACTCCGGAAACTGTTGATTTCGGCGGCAGATCTTTAACGTAAAAATCTGGTAACCCCTGTTCAGACACTGAACTTACAGGACTCATCACCAAACCATAGCCATGGGTATACCTTAATTTTTCGTTAATCCATGTTTTTGCCTGTTGAGGCAGCTGATCTTGGTTTAATTCCCTTGCAGAAAGCATTACTTGTTTTAACTGCCCATCGACCATGTAACGATCAATATCCACGTTTGCAAAATTATAATAGAGGGTTATCTCCTGTAGTTGAGAAAATGTCTGTATTAACGGTCGCCAATCCCACAAACGAACATTACTGATTGTTCCATTGTTTATCTCTAAATTGCCTTGGGTAAGCTGACCGTCCACGGCAAAAGGTTGAGAATCAATCGTATCCAAATCAAAAGCTTTTCTAGTGAAATCTATATTATGCTGCAAATAGGGCTCTTCCTTAGTAAACTCATCCGGATCAACTATGAATTTTTGAACAAAACCAGGGAAAATGCCGCCAAGCACGATAGAGGATGCTACCAACAGGATAATACTACCGACAACCCAACGCATTTTCCTTAGAAAAACATTAACAATTACCAACACAGCAGATATTATTGCAATAACCATTAGTATCTTCAGTGCAGGCAGTTGGGCATGAACGTCTGTATAGCTGGCACCATATGCAACCCCGCGAGAAGACTGAAGAAGGTTGTACGTTGAAAACCAATAGTTAGCCGCTTGTAAGATAAGAATAAACGCTACGAGCAAAGAAACGTGCAGTTTTGCGCGAGTAACTCCCCCTCCACGTTGAAACTGTCTTGGATCAGCAAGGAAGTATAATGCCGCTACAAGAATAATACCAATTATACTACTTAACATTAATAGACTATAGATAAACTCAAAAAACGGCAGAGAAAAAACATAAAAACCGACGTCCTTCCCAAACAGCGGGTCAACTACACCAAAGCTTTGTCTATGTAAGTATTTCTGAACAATCAACCATTGGTTAGCACCAACTGAAGAAAACATAAAAGCTAATAANAAGCTGGCAACAATATAAAAGATGGTAAGCCGTTTGGGTGATAAAATTTTCGATATTAAGGCTTCCTTGAGAGGTATAATGTTATCATTAGTGATATTATGTTTTTGTTTTAAAATTTCTCTCTTGGTAAATATTAGATTGATAAAGAAGAAAATAAACAACCAAACTGCTACTGAAACGCGTACTGCCAGGTTAGAAAGCAAAGCAGTTGTAAATACCTTTGTATAGCCTATTGCCGTAAACCATAACCAATCAACATATAAATTCAAACCCAATTTAAAAAAAGACACAATAACTAACAAAATAATAATAAATAATCCGATTAAGTACTGCTTCTTGGTCAATTTTATCTTCCTTTCATATTTCATTATATTTCCTATTGTACGTAATAATTGGAAAAAATTAAACCCCCTCTGATAAGGATAAATAAATTGAGGGTTAAATAAGCCATCTTTAGTATTTATTCTGAAGAAAAAATGGTAAAATTATGCATAGCTGCCTTAAGAAAGATTATATTAAGATAATAATGGAAAGGATTGAGTCCTAATATGATATTAATTTCGGCCTGTCTCTCCGGAGTTTCTTGTAGGTATAATGGCAAATCCAATACCATATCAGAAATAGAAACTTTGAAACACGATTTAATTCAAGTCTGTCCAGAACAATTAGGAAACCTACCCACGCCACGACCACCTGCAGAAATACAAAATGGTACCGGTAAAGACGTTATTGATATGAAAACAGCCATCATTACCAAACAAGGCTCGGATGTTACTAAACAGTTTCTCACGGGTGCCCAAAGGGTCCTAGAATTAGCCAGNAAACACAACATAGCTTTCGCAATCTTTCAGGAAAGAAGTCCATCTTGTGGTGTGAGATATTGTTACGACGGCAGTTTTTCTGGAAAATTAATTCGAGGCCAAGGTATTACAACTGCCATGCTTTCCCAAAATGGCTTTACTGTTTTTTCTGATGAAGAGTTTACTGCAGCCTTAAAGCTAAATAATCTGATAGATTATTAGCCTTTTTCTACGGCATTTGACACCTTAAATATCATTCCTTCCCCCCATTAGAGCTCTAAATGTTAGAAGTGGGTGTTTAATTAGACCTATTGCAAAGAGAAATACTATCATTTTATAGGAAAGTTCTCCATTGGCTAAAGCCCTAATTGCGCTATGTACATATGCGCCGTTTTTATACCTGCTTTCTGAATGTGCAGCTAAAATGAATATCTTTGCAAACCAGTTCTTTTGACTTAACCAATTATTCAGTTTGAATAAATTACGTCCATAAAAATTGTCTTTTGCAAAGTGTTTCAATCGATTATGATAGCCCTTCCTTAAGCTTTGAGCATCTGCTCCTAAGTGAACTAGAGTTTCGGCAGCTAACTGTGCCCCTAAAACTGCGGCAAAGTAACCATCTTTTAGAACTCGTCCATAACCTGTTAAATCTCCGATGACGAACCAGTTATCTCCATAAAAAATTTTCGATTCTCCTAAGTATACTTTAGCACCACATATTGTGTGACAACGCAAACAATCGCTTGGATTACTTAATTTTATATATTCTTGTACTTTTGGATGGCCAAATATTATATCTAAATCTTCAATAGATAACTTCTTATTTAGTGTTGTTAATGTTAACCAATTTGGGCCCTTCGGGATAAACGCTACAACACAATCCGGAATAATACCGTCTAAAATAAACATTCGGTTGCTGATAAGGTTCTTAGTTGCTTTACTTGTGTCGACCTCAGTAACAGCTGCAGCTATGTATGGCGGC
>JGI25319J35699_1001044_pt1 | contig 12105 bp, 6 predicted proteins | sample AutmiccommuBRH17_FD_35699 | JGI IMG/M metagenome (IMG submission 35699) | reverse complement strand
GTTGGCTTCGTCAATGTCGCCCGGCATCAGCCGTCCGCCAAGTTCCTGATCGGCAGTGGCAAGGTCGAGGAGCTGCATGACCTCGTCAAGGATGGCGAGGCCGAGTTGGTGATCTTCAATCACACCCTGACGCCTAGCCAGGAGCGCAACCTCGAGCGAGCGCTCGAATGTCGCGTGCTGGATCGTACCGGTCTGATTCTGGATATCTTCGCCCAGCGTGCACGCACCCATGAAGGCAAGCTACAGGTCGAACTGGCCCAGCTTGAGCACATGAGTACGCGCCTGGTTCGCGGCTGGACTCACCTTGAGCGACAGAAGGGCGGTATCGGTCTGCGTGGCCCGGGTGAAACCCAGCTGGAAACCGACCGCCGCTTGCTGCGTGTGCGCATCCGGCAAATCAAGCAGCGTCTGGAAAAGGTCCGCGGTCAGCGCGAGCAGGCCCGTCGCGGGCGTCGTCGTGCCGATATACCCTCCGTGTCGCTGGTTGGTTACACCAACGCCGGCAAATCCACCTTGTTCAATGCGCTGACCGAGTCGGATGTGTACGCGGCCAATCAGCTGTTCGCCACGCTCGATCCGACGTTGCGGCGGCTTGAGCTGGATGATGTCGGGCCGGTGGTGCTGGCCGACACCGTGGGTTTCATCCGTCATCTGCCACACAAGTTGGTGGAGTCCTTCAGGGCTACGCTGGAAGAGTCCAGCAACGCCGATCTTCTCTTGCATGTCATCGATGCGCACGAGCCAGAGCGCGATCAGCAGATCGAGCAGGTGCTGGCGGTGCTCGGTGAGATCGGCGCCAACGAGTTGCCGATGCTCGAGGTCTACAACAAGGTTGACCTGATGGAGGGCATCGAGCCGCAGATTCAGCGCGACGCCGATGGCAAGCCGCAGCGTGTCTGGGTGTCCGCTCGTGATGGATTGGGGCTGGATCTGGTGCGCCAGGCCATTGCCGAGCTGTTGGGCAACGATCTGTTTGTCGGGACGCTGCGCCTGCCGCAGCGGCTCGGGCGGCTGCGGGCGCAGTTCTTCGAGCTCAGCGCGGTGCAGCGGGAAACGCATGATGACGAGGGTGGCAGCCTGCTGGAGGTTCGCTTGCCAAGAATCGAATTGAATCGCTTGATCAGTCGCGAAGGGTTGCGGGTGGATGAGTTCATCGAGCAACACACTTTGCAATAAAGCCTCTAGTGGCAATTTTGCCGGTAGTTCGGGGCTTTCTGTAGCATTGGTGGGCGCGCCGTGGGCGCGCCTTTAGCTTTATTTGAATGGAGAGCGCTATGGCTTGGAATGAGCCGGGTGGCAACTCGAACAACCAGGATCCCTGGGGCAGTGGTGGCGGTGGCCGTCGCGGTGGTGGCGGTGGCGACCAGAAAGGCCCGCCGGATCTCGATGAGGCTTTCCGCAAGCTGCAGGACAGCCTGAACGGCATGTTCGGTGGCAAGAAGCGTGGCGGCGGCAGCAATTTCGGTGGCAGCGGCAAGCGCGGCGGCTTCGGTCTGGTTTGGATTGCCCTGGTCGTGCTGCTGGCCGTCTGGCTGTTCAATGCGATCTATATCGTCGACGAGCAGGAGCAGGCCGTCGTGCTGCGCTTCGGCAAGTATCACGAGACGGTCGGGCCGGGCCTGAACATCTACTTCCCGCCGATCGATCGCAAGTTCCAGGAAAACGTCACCCGCGAGCGTTCTTACAGCAAGCAGGGGCAGATGCTCACCGAGGATGAGAACATCATCGAGGTGCCGCTCACCGTTCAGTACAAGATCAGCAATCTTCAGGCGTTCGTGCTCAATGTCGATCAGCCTGAAGTAAGTCTGCAGCATGCGACCGATAGCGCCGTGCGGCATGTGGTGGGTTCGACCGCCATGGATCAGGTGCTGACTGAAGGTCGTGAAGTGATGGCTGGCGAGGTCAAGGAGCGCTTGCAGCGTTTCCTCGATAATTACGCCACAGGCATCGTCGTCACCCAGGTCAACCTGCAGAGCGCAGCTGCGCCGCGTGAGGTGCAGGAAGCGTTCGATGACGTGATTCGCGCGCGTGAAGACGAGCAGCGTGAGAACCAGGCTGAGTCGTACGCCAATGGCGTGATTCCCGAAGCCCGCGGNCAGGCCCAGCGCATGCTGGAAGAAGCCAGTGGTTACCGCGACGCGGTGATTTCCCGNGCTCAGGGTGAGGCGGATCGCTTCAGCAAGCTGGTCGCCGAATATCGCAAGGCGCCGGAAGTGACGCGCGAGCGCCTGTATCTGGAAACCATGCAGGAAGTCATGAGCAATACCAGCAAGGTCATGGTGAGTGGTGACAGCGGGCAGAACCTGCTCTATCTGCCGCTGGACAAGATGATCAACAGTCGTGGTGCGAGCACGCCTGCTCCGGCCGGAGCTGTGTCGGGCGCGGCTACCCAGGGCACCCGTCTGCCGCCGGAGTTGGATCCGCGTGAAGTTCGTACGAGGGAGAGCCGCTGATGAGCAATAAATCCCTTACCGCCCTGATCGTGGGCGTTGTGGCGGCAATCGTTCTGTGGAACAGCTTCTACATCGTCTCGCAGACCGAGCGTGCAGTCCTGCTGCGCTTCGGNCGCATCGTCGAGCCTGATGTGAAGCCTGGCCTGCACATGAAGATTCCGTACGTGAACTCGGTGCGCAAATTCGATGCGCGACTGCTGACNCTGGATACCACGACTTCCCGNTTCCTGACCCTGGAAAAGAAAGCGCTGATGGTCGACTCCTACGCCAAGTGGCGTGTGGATGATGCCGAGCGCTTCTACACCGCGACCTCGGGGATGAAGCAGATTGCCGACGAGCGCCTGGCTCGCCGTCTGGAGGCGGCGTTGCGTGACCAGTTCGGTAAGCGCACGTTGCACGAGTCCGTGTCCGGTCAGCGTGACGAGCTGATGGCTCAGGTCACAACCAGTCTGAACCGCGCCGCTCAACAGGAGCTGGGCATCGAAGTGGTCGATGTGCGCGTCAAGGGCATTGATCTGCCGCGGGAAGTCAATCGCAGCGTGTTCGAGCGNATGAGCTCTGAGCGTGAGCGTGAGGCTCGTGAGCATCGCGCCAAAGGTAAAGAGCTAGCCGAAGGTATCCGTGCCGACGCCGATCGTCAGCGCCGTGTCCTGCTGGCCGAGGCGTTCCGCGAGGCTGAGGAGCTGCGCGGTGATGGCGATGCTCAGGCTGCTGCCATCTATGCCGCGGCGTATGGTCAGGATCAGGAGTTCTATGCCTTCCATCGCAGTCTGCAGGCTTATCGCGAGAGCTTCTCCAGCAAGGAAGACGTGTTGGTGCTCGATCCGAAGAGCGATTTCTTCCGTTATCTGGAAAAGAGCAACTAGTTGATGGCGAGATGAAGGTTCCCCGGCGGCACGGNCGTGCCGTCGGGTGACCGTTAGAGAAAAGATTGCTATGATCCGCCAGCCGGGAAAATCCCGGCTTTTTTGCGTCTGTGCCCTTGAGGTCGCAGGCTATCCCAGGCATGCAGCGGTCATGCCGATCCCTTCACAGGGCATGGCTCGGATGCCATGGTTCGAATACAACTGCACGCGACCGAAGGCCGGCTAAGGCTGCTGCCGCGGTTTTCGTCTGGGCTTACCGGAACGAGAGGTGATTTCGCGAATGGCAACGGTAGACCGCTGGCTTTTGCCAGATGGCATCGAAGAGGTGCTGCCGCCGGAGGCGGCGCGTATCGAAACGGCGCGTCGGCGCGTGCTGGACCTGTTCCAGTGCTGGGGCTACGAGCTGGTCATCACCCCGCACGTGGAGTTTCTCGAGTCGTTGCTCACCGGTTCCGGGCAGGATCTGGATNTGCGCACCTTCAAGGTCATCGACCCGCTTTCCGGTCGCCAGATGGGGCTGCGGGCTGATATCACGCCACAAGTGGCCCGGGTCGACGCGCATACCCTGCGTCGCGAAGGTCCCAGTCGCCTGTGCTATGCCGGTAGTGTGTTGCATGCCAAGCCGCAGGCGCTTTCCACCTCGCGCAGCCCTATCCAGTTGGGGGCTGAGCTGTATGGNGATGCGTCTGCTGCCAGTGATATCGAGGTCATCAGTCTGATGCTGGAAATGCTCGAGCTTGCCGAGGTGCCGGATGTGCATATGGATCTCGGGCATGTGGGCATCTATCGNGGTCTGGCCAAGGCTGCCGGGCTGAGCGGCGAAGCCGAGCAGCGGTTGTTCGATGCGCTGCAGCGCAAGGCGATGGACGAGATTGCCGAGCAGACTGCTGCGCTCGATNCNGCNTTGNCCGGCATGCTGCGCGCGCTGGCGCGGNTGTGCGGNGGNCGGGANGTGCTCGATCAGGCGCGTATGGNGCTGGCGGCTGCGCCCGCCGAGGTGCNGGCCGCGCTGGAAACGCTGACGGCCATTGCCGATCAACTGGCGGCGCGTTATCCGGATGTGCCGCTGTATTTCGATTTGGGCGAGTTGCGTGGCTATCACTACCATACTGGAGTGGTGTTCGCGGTGTTCGTACCCGGCGTCGGTCAGTCGATCGCGCAGGGTGGTCGTTATGACGACATTGGTGCCGACTTCGGTCGCGCACGCCCGGCGACGGGTTTCTCCACCGACCTGAAGACGCTGGTCAGTCTGGGCAGTGCTGATCTTTCCGCGCCTGTGTCGGGCGTTTGGGCGCCGCAAGACGGCGAACCGGGTCTGTGGGATGCGGTCCGTCAGCTGCGGCGTCAGGGTGAGCGCGTGGTGCAAGCCCTTGATGGGCAGTCGCGAGCCGATGCTGCGCAGCTCGGCTGCGACCGGCAATTGCAATTGAAGGATGGTGTCTGGACGGTGGCTTCGCTGGCGTCCTGATGGTTGTGGCGCCGCGCTGCGGCGCTGGCCTGGTTTCGATTATCGCCGGTTGCGACCGGCATGCTTCGCCGAAGAGGACAGAGGGTTATGGGTAAGAACGTCGTGGTCCTGGGCACCCAGTGGGGTGATGAGGGCAAGGGCAAGATCGTCGATCTGCTGACCGATCAGGCGGCTGCGGTCGTGCGTTACCAGGGCGGCCACAATGCCGGACATACCCTGGTCATCGACGGTGAGAAGACCGTGCTGCACCTGATTCCGTCCGGCATCCTGCGTGACAATGTGCAGTGTCTGATCGGCAACGGCGTGGTGGTCGCTCCCGATGCGCTGCTGCGTGAGATCACCAAGCTGGAAGAAAAGGGCGTGCCGGTACGCGAGCGCCTGCGCATCAGTCCGTCCTGCACGCTGATCCTGCCGTACCACGTGGCGCTGGATCAGGCGCGTGAGGCTTCGCGCTCGGAAGGCAAGATCGGCACGACGGGTCGTGGCATTGGCCCGGCTTACGAGGACAAGGTTGCACGTCGCGGCCTGCGCATTGCTGACCTGTTCAACCCGGAGCGCTTCGCGGTCAAGCTGCGCGAGCTGCTGGAATACCACAACTTCGTGCTGCAGAACTTCTACAAGGTCGAGCCGGTTGATTTCCAGAAGACCCTAGATGAGGCGCTCGGCTACGCGGAAATCCTCAAGCCGTTGATCACCGATGTCACCGCCCGCCTGCACGAGCTGCGCAAGCAGGGTGCCTGCATCATGTTCGAGGGCGCGCAGGGCTCGCTGCTGGACATCGACCATGGCACCTATCCCTACGTCACCAGCTCCAGCACCACTGCCGGCGGCACTGCCACCGGTTCGGGCTTCGGTCCGCTGTATCTGGATTACATTCTCGGTATCACCAAGGCATACACCACGCGCGTGGGTTCCGGTCCGTTCCCGACCGAGCTGTTCGATGATATCGGTGCTCGCCTGGCCGAGCGCGGTCACGAGTTCGGTTCCACTACCGGTCGTGCGCGGCGCTGCGGCTGGTTCGATGCAGTGATCCTGCGTCGCGCCATCGAGATCAACAGTATATCCGGCATCTGCCTGACCAAGCTCGACGTGCTCGATGGTCTGGAAACCATCCGCATATGTGTCGGTTACAAGGATCGTAACGGCGATGTTCTGGTTGACGCGCCGACCGATGCGGACAGCTATGACGGCCTGCAGCCGGTATACGAAGAGATGCCGGGCTGGAGCGAGTCGACTGTTGGTGCGAAGACCCTTGATGAGCTGCCCGCCAATGCGCGCGCGTACATCAAGCGTCTCGAGGAGCTGGTCGAGGCGCCGGTGGATATCATCTCCACCGGCCCGGATCGCAACGAAACCATTGTGCTGCGCCACCCTTACGCCTGATCTAGGCTGCAGGTACAAAAAGACCGCCTTCGGGCGGTCTTCTTTTGTCTGGCGTTGCCGGCTATCGGAAGGGGCAGTTCAATCAGTTGCTCGCCGAAACGAAAAAACCGAGCCAGAGGCTCGGTTTTTTCTTGAAGAGTGGTGCCCAGGAGAAGACTCGAACTTCCACGGTGTTGCCACCGCTAGGACCTGAACCTAGTGCGTCTACCAATTCCGCCACCTGGGCACATTGCGATGATCGCTCACCGGCTTTTTGCCATTTCACCGATCAGATCGGNCGAAGTCGGCTTCTTCGTCTTGCATGAGACTCGCCATGTCGCAGCGGGTTTCATTTGAATAAGTGGTGCCCAGGAGAAGACTCGAACTTCCACGGTGTTGCCACCGCTAGGACCTGAACCTAGTGCGTCTACCAATTCCGCCACCTGGGCACTAGAAACGATGATACTAAGCCGTTTCCGTGTTACAACGTCTGCCAGACATTGTGGGCGCGAACTATACGGCTGAGGTTTGGCCTTGTAAACCCCTGATGGCGAAAAATAATTCGCGTGAAAGCTGCCGTCCGGGAGCGATTCGCGCTTCAATAGAAGAAGGGCGTTCTGGCCCTATAAATGAATGAAAGGTGACATCTCTTAATGGCCGATTGGCAATCCCTCGATCCCGAGGCCGCTCGTGAAGCGGAAAAGTACGACAACCCCATTCCCAGTCGCGAGCTGATTCTCCAGCATCTCGGTGAGCGCGGCTCCCCGGCGGCCCGCGAAGAGCTGGTTGAAGAGTTCGGACTGGTGTCCGAAGAAGATATCGAAGCGCTGCGTCGNCGCCTGCGAGCGATGGAGCGCGATGGTCAGCTAATCTACACCCGGCGCGGCACCTATGCCCCGGTGGACAAGCTGGACCTGGTCTGCGGTCGCGTCAGTGGGCACCGCGACGGCTTCGGCTTTCTCATCCCGGATGACGGCAGCGATGATCTGTTTCTCAGTCCCGCGCAGATGCGCCTGGTGTTCGACGGCGACCGCTGTCTGGCGCGCGTTGCCGGGCTTGATCGGCGTGGGCGTCGTGAGGGCGCGATCGTTGAAGTGATCAGTCGGGCTCACGAAAGCATCGTTGGTCGCTACCACATTGAGAGCGACGTCGGTTTTGTCATTCCTGACAACCCGAAAATCCAGCAGGAAGTGCTGGTGACGCCGGGCCGCGCGCTCGACGCCAAACCGGGGCAGTTTGTCGAGGTCAAGATCACTCACTGGCCGACCCAGCGCTTCCAGCCGCAGGGCGACATCGTTGAGGTGATCGGCAACTACATGGCGCCGGGCATGGAAATCGACGTGGCGCTACGCAGCTTCGATATCCCGCATGTCTGGCCGGAAGCGGTGCTGAAGGAAGCGTCCCGGCTGAAGCCCGAGGTCGAGGAAAAGGACAAGCACAAGCGCGTCGATCTGCGNCATCTACCGTTNGTGACCATCGATGGNGAAGACGCGCGCGACTTCGACGATGCGGTCTATTGCGAGAAGCCTGGCGGCTGGAAGCTCCTGACAGGAGGTTTCCGCCTGTATGTCGCCATTGCCGACGTGTCGCACTACGTCAAGNTCGACTCGGCGCTCGACAAGGAGGCCGTGGTTCGCGGCAACTCGGTGTACTTCCCTGAGCGGGTGGTGCCCATGCTGCCCGAGCAGCTTTCCAACGGGCTCTGTTCGCTGAATCCGCAGGTCGATCGCCTGGCCATGGTCTGCGAGATCACGCTGAGCAAGTCGGGAAAGATGACCGACTACCAGTTCTACGAGGCGGTGATTCATTCNCATGCGCGACTGACCTACAACAAGGTCAGCGCGATGCTGGAGCAGCCCAAGTCAGCCGAAGGCAAGCGGCTGAGTGGGGAGTACGCCGAAGTGTTGCCGCATCTCAAGCAGCTCTATTCGCTCTACAAGGTGCTGCTCAAGGCGCGTCATACCCGCGGCGCGATCGATTTCGAGACTCAGGAAACGCGTATCGTCTTCGGTGCCGATCGCAAGATCGCCGAGATCAAGCCGACCGAGCGCAACGATGCGCACAAGCTGATCGAGGAGTGCATGCTCTGCGCCAACGTCGCCACGGCGGCATTCCTGCAGAAGCATGAGATCCCAGCGCTTTATCGTGTCCACGATGCGCCGCCGCTGGAGCGTCAGGAAAAGCTGCGCGCCTTTCTCGGTGAACTGGGTCTCTCGTTGCACAAGGGCAAGGAAGGTCCGACGCCGAAGGATTACCAGGCGCTGCTGGAGCAGATTCAGGGGCGCCCGGATTTCCATGTGATCCAGACGGTCATGCTGCGCTCGCTGAGTCAGGCCGTATACAGCGCCGAGAACAATGGTCACTTTGGCCTGAACTACGAGGCTTACGCCCACTTCACTTCGCCAATCAGGCGTTATCCCGATCTGCTGGTGCATCGCGCCATTCGCAGTGTCATCCGCTCCCGTCGAGACACGCCTCATGTGCGCCGCGAAGGCGCCACCAGCATGCCCAAGGCGCGAATCTATCCGTACGACGAAGCCGCGCTGGAGCAGCTGGGCGAGCAATGCTCGATGACCGAGCGACGCGCCGACGAAGCTACCCGCGACGTCACTAACTGGCTTAAGTGCGAGTTCATGAAGGATCGTGTCGGCGAGGCCTTCCCTGGTGTGATTACTGCGGTGACTGGTTTCGGCCTGTTCGTCGAGCTGACAGACATCTACGTAGAAGGGCTGGTGCATGTCACTGCCATGCCGGGCGACTACTACCACTTCGATCCGTTGCACCACCGGTTGTCCGGTGAGCGCAGTGGGCGCAGTTTCCGTCTCGGCGACAGCGTCGAGGTGCGCGTCATGCGCGTCGATCTGGATGAGCGCAAGATCGATTTCGAGCTGATCGGTGGTGGTACCAAGTCTGCTCCGGGGCAGCGTGACGGTGCGAGCCGTGGACGCGAGCCGGGCAATGCCGATGTGCGCAAGAGTCGAGAGCTGAAGAAGGCATTGCTCGCCGAGGCGAAGGGCGGCAGGAAGGGCAAGAGCGAGAAGGCGGCGGGCGGGAGCAAGTCGCGATCAGGCTCGGCCAAGCCGAAATCTGCAGCCAAGTCAGGTGACAAACCCACCGGCTCGAGTGGCGGTGCCAGAAAGCGCAAGGCCAAGTCATGAGTCAGCTGGAAAAGATCTACGGCCTGCACGCTGTCGAGGCATTGCTGCGCCATCATCCCAAGCGCGTCAAGCAGGTATGGCTGGCAGAGGGGCGCGGCGATCCGCGCGCCCAGATGGTGATCGAGCTGGCTGCTCAGGCACGTGTGAGTGTCGGGCAGTGTGAGCGGCGGGAGATGGATGCCTGGGTCGAAGGCGTGCATCAGGGTGTGGTCGCCGAGGTGAGCCCCAGTCAGGTATGGGGTGAGGCCATGCTCGAGGAATTGCTCGATCGCGCCGATGGCCCGCCGCTGCTGTTGGTGCTGGATGGTGTGACGGATCCGCACAACCTCGGTGCCTGTCTGCGCACCGCGGACGCGGCCGGTGCGCTCGCCGTGATCGTGCCGAAAGACAAATCGGCCACTCTCAATGCCACCGTGCGCAAGGTTGCCTGCGGTGCGGCGGAAGTGATTCCGCTGGTCGCCGTGACCAACCTTGCGCGTACGCTGGAGAAGCTGCAGCAGCGTGGATTATGGGTCGTGGGGACGGCGGGCGAAGCCGAGCAATCACTCTACGATCAGGATCTCACCGGGCCCATCGTGCTTATCATGGGCGCCGAGGGTCGCGGTATGCGGCGCCTGACGCGTGAACACTGTGATTATCTGGTGCGCCTGCCCATGGCCGGCAGCGTCAGCAGTCTGAACGTTTCTGTGGCGACCGGCGTATGCCTGTTCGAGGCGCTGCGTCAGCGCAAGAGCGCCAAGGTCGCTGGCTGAACGCCTGACCTGCTGATCTGAAACCGATTGACCTTTTTGTGGTCAATCGGTGTCCAGGCCCGTCCGCGGATAGCGGCTTCTCGTCATATTTTGCTTGAGGGCTCCGGGTGCTGCCGGAGCCTTGCTGGGTTAGTTACGCGGCGTCAGGCTCGTACCATGGAGGTTGTATGCAGCAGCGCCCGTCTTTCGAAAGTCTGTTCCGGCTATCCCCGAATGCTTATGTCCTGCTTGATCGTGACCTGGTCATTCTGGATGCGAATGCCGCTTACCTGACGCTTACCGGGCGAAAACTGACGGATATCCAGGGGCAGCGCCTTCATGAAGCCTTCGCTGCCGATCCGCTCAGTCCCGAGATGACCCGAGTGCAAGAGTTGCTCGATTCGTTTGCGCGGGTGCTCAGCCGCAAGGCAGTCGATACGTTGCCGGTGATTCGTTACTCCATCGCGCGACAAACGCCGCTTGGCCCGGTTTACGAGGATCGTTACTGGAGCGCCACGCACACGCCAATCCTGGATGAGCAGGGAGAGGTCGTTGCGATTCTGCAGCACACCTCGGACATTACCGAGCTGCAGGCAATGAAAGATTCGTTGAGTCAGGCGGCAGCCGGTCGGCAGCCCTTGCAGCAGTTGGAGCAAGGCGTAATGTCCCGTGCCAGGCTGCTGCAGTCCGAAGGCGAGCAGCTGCGCCGTCTGTTCGCGCAGGCGCCTGGGTTCGTCTGCTTTCTGCGCGGCCCTGATCATGTATATGAANTGGTCAATGATGCCTATCGGCAGGTCACCGGGCACCGTCAGCTGCTTGGCAAGACGGTTCGCGAGGGATTGCCCGAGATCGAGGGGCAGGCCCTCATCGGTCTGCTCGACGAGGTCTATCGCACCGGTCAGCCGTATGTCGGCAAACGTGTATCGCTGTTCCTGAGACGCCATCCGGACAAGGAGCCACAGGAAGCGATTCTGGATTTNGTTTTGCAGCCGATCGTCGAGAACGACGGCGGGGTCATTGGCATCTTCGTTCAAGGGCAGGATGTGACCGAGCAGNAGCGCAACGAGGCGGAGCTGCAGCGTTATCGCGATCACCTGGAAGAGCTGGTCCGTGAGCGAACCCTGGCGCTGCAGCAAAGTGAGGCCGAGCGACAGGTGGCCGAGCAGGCCCTGCAGCAGGCTCAGCGGTTGGAGGCAGTGGGCAAGCTGACTGGTGGCATCGCGCACGACTTCAACAACATGCTGCAGATCATTGGAGGCAACCTGCAGCTGCTGCGGCGTGGTCTCGGTAGCGATCAGACTGCAGCGCGACGGTTGGACTCGGCCGTCAGCGGGGTCGAGAAGGGTGCGCGTCTGGCGTCGCAGCTGCTGGCTTTCGCCAGNCGCCANCCATTGTTGCCGCGCCAGGTGCACTTGCCGGAGCTGCTTGAGCAGATGCACGAGCTGCTAAATGGGGCGTTGGGTTCGGCGGTACAGCTGGAGCTGGAGGTGCTGGGCGAGCCATGGCCGGTGTTCGCCGATGTCGGCAATCTGCAGAGCGTAGTGTTGAACCTCGCTTCCAACGCGCGCGATGCGATGGCGGGTAGCGGACGTGTGGTGCTGCGTCTGGAGAATCGCCAGCTGGGCGAGGATGCGCCTGGCAACTCGCGTGGCGATTACGTCCTGCTCAGTGTCATCGACGAGGGCGGCGGCATGAGTGACGACGTGCGCGCACGGGCATTCGAACCCTTCTTCACCACCAAGCAGGACAGCAATGCCTCCGGTCTCGGCTTGAGCATGGTTTATGGATTCGTCAAGCAGAGCGGTGGCTTCGTTACGCTGGAGAGCGGCGAGCGCGGTGGTACCGCTGTGCATGTGCATTTGCCGCGCTGCGTCGATGACGGGCAGCGGCAGGGCGCGGGAGGTGATCTCTCGGCAGGACCGGCCAAAGCGGTGGCGGGCGACCCGCAGCCTGACGATGTCGTGGAAAACCCCGCAGCCGATGATGCCAGTCTGAAGATCCTCTTCGTCGAGGATGACCCGACCCTGCGCATGCTTACCGGTGAAGTGATGATGGAGCTAGGGCATC
>JGI25319J35699_1001042_pt1 | contig 12108 bp, 10 predicted proteins | sample AutmiccommuBRH17_FD_35699 | JGI IMG/M metagenome (IMG submission 35699) | reverse complement strand
AAATTGTTCGATTACGGAAAAAACCTTTTGAGTTGTGTAAATTAATCGGATTTGGTTTTGTAATTAGGTTTCTATTAAAAATATTAACTATTAATGAAGCCGAAAAGAGAGTATCCTCCCTCCTTGGGTTAAAAGGGTTTACTGTTATTTGCCCTTATCCTGAAGTTGGTATCGATGTTGATAAACCAAGCGATTTGGAATTGGTAAAGCAGCACTTGGATTGTTAAGTTTGAAAACTCTACTCCTAACCAGCACGGTGGGGAGTATCTTTTTATATTGTCAGAAAGTATAACTTTCTTATTAGCATAAATGCAACTAAGGCTTTCTTACCCGTAAAGGGCACATCCGTTAGACTAAGGTGTTAAAACACCAAGTCTCACGCTGCACCCGTAAAGGGCACATCCGCTCGACTAAGGTGTTAAAACACCAAGTCTCACGCTGCACCCGTAAAGGGCACATCCGTTCGACTAAGGTGTTAAAACACCAAGTCTCACGCTGCCGGCGTCTACTTGGGGGAAAGCCAAGTTTTATTAATGTCATAGTTTTGAATTTTTACAACTTCACTAACAAGAGGTGAAAGAAGTGTCCTTTGATAAAACAGTATTTATTATGGCTGTGATACGTTTAGTTTATGCTGGCTTAATGCTGGCCGCCGGCCTATTAATGCTAAGGTATAATACGGTCGCTCAAGCTTTAAGAATCAATGGGGTTCTTGGATTAATGGGGCCGTTCATATTAATCACTGTCAGTGTTTTGGGGATTGCTGATATGGCTGGTAAGGTATCCTTAAGTAAACTGCTGGTAATTATTACTGGAGTAATCCTTATTATGTATGGTACGAGCAAATAGTTTTTCACCCTTCTTAAAGGGAAAAGGAAATATACGTAGAAGTGAATATTATTTAGCATAGAGCGAATAATATTCGGATAATCATTAAATATTTACGTATAAAAGGGGGGGAACAAGTGGATAAAAGTCGTAGAAGTGAACGAATGGTTGTGATAACCCAACTCTTATTACAAAAACCCAGAAGTTTATTTGCATTAAGCTTCTTTTCCAAAATTTTTGGTGTAGCGAAATCTACAATTAGTGAGGACTTAAATATTCTTCGTGCAACAAGTGAGCATTGGGGGTTTGGAGAGCTTGTTACTGTTTCGGGCGCAGCCGGCGGGGTAAAGTTTACCCCTAATTTATCCCGTTTAGAAAGAAAAGAATTTGTGGAATCTCTCAGAGAGGAGCTAAGTAAACCTGAACGAATTCTTCCCGGAGGATATTTGTACATGGCTGACCTGATTTATAATCCTCAAGTGGTTGGGAAAGCAGGTAAATTGCTGGCCACTATTTTTAAAGATATTCAGCCGGACTATATCGTTACCGTAGAGACAAAGGGAATTCCATTGGCATTGATGACTGCCGGTGCATTTAATGTACCACTGGTCATAATTAGAGCCAATAATAAAGTAACTGAAGGTTCAGCTTTGAGCATTAATTATGTATCAGGCTCTACCAGAAGAATTCAGTCCATGTCTTTGGCAAGGAGGGCATTACCTACTGAATCCAAAGTAATAATTATAGATGATTTTATGAAGGCGGGCGGCACCGCTAGGGGAATGCATGATTTAATGCAGGAATTCCGAGCGGAAGTACTAGCTACTGCTGTTATGGTGGCTACCGGTGAGCCTGGGGAAAAACTAATTTCGAATTATATATCTATATTAGATTTGATTTCTGTAGATACGGTAAATAGGAGAGTAATAGTGGAACCAGGTAAATGGTATGCAGCATTAAGCTAATGTCCAATTTTTTTATATTAACTGAAGGCTAATAAAGGGGTGTCTTGTTTGGACGATATGTCACTTGTCCCAGTATCTGCTGTAGAAGAGGCGGCTCAGGCCTTACAATCAGTAATTCATACTACTCCCTTAGACTATTCTTCTACTTTTACCAGACTAGTTGGAATGGAAGTTTTTTTAAAACTAGAGAATTTTCAAAAAACAGGTTCATTTAAGATTAGGGGTGCGTTCAATAAAATAAGAAAATTGCCTCAGAAAGACCAAGCAAACGGAGTTATTGCGGCTTCTGCAGGTAACCACGCACAGGGGGTGGCTTTAGCCGCAAGAATGTTGGGAGTAAAGGCTACGATAGTTATGCCTGAGGGGGCGCCTATAACCAAAGCTGCTGCAACAAGAGGTTACGGTGCGCAAGTTATCCTGGATGGAGAAAATTATGATGATGCGTACAAGAAAGCAGTAGGGTTTCAGAAAAAAACGGGTGCTGTGTTTGTTCATGCCTTTGATGACACTGACATTATTGCAGGTCAGGGAACGGTTGGATGGGAGATATTGAAGGCAGCGCCTAACATAGATGCAATTTTGGTTCCTATCGGGGGCGGTGGGCTGATTTCAGGAATTGCCATAGCGGCAAAGTCGTTTAATAAGGATGTGAAAATCATCGGCGTAGAAGCGTCCGGTGCACCGTCAATGAGCCAGGCCCTAGCAGGTAATGCTGTCTGTGAAATTAAAGACGTTAATACTATCGCCGATGGAATAGCAGTTAAATGCCCAGGTAATATTACCTTCAACATTGTTAAAGAGATGGTTGATGACGTTGTTACCGTCGACGACGAAGAAATTGCTACAGCAATGTTGATGCTTCTAGAACGAAGCAAAATGGTGACTGAAGCATCCGGAGCCGTTACTTTGGCTGCATTGCTGGCGGGTAAGGTTGTAGTGCCGGGAAAAAGTAAAGTAGCCTGTGTTATTAGCGGTGGAAACGTAGATGTTAATATGATATCTCAAATTATTAATCGTGGGTTGGCTAAAACAGGGCGACTGGTTCGTTTGCGGACTGCTGTGCCGGACCGGCCCGGTGCACTACATGAATTATTGTCTGTAGTGGCACAACTGCGAGCCAATGTAATTGCAGTCAGCCACGATAGATTAGAGTTAACCGTTCCTATTACGGAAACTGAGGTAGAACTAACTCTAGAGACAAGGGATATTAATCATATCCAAAAAATTATTAATGAACTGGAGCAATCCGGTTACTTAACCCAGTTGATTTAGAGTTCTTTAGGCATCCACCCGAGATAGCTTCTAACTTATTGCCGAAATACCTTAATAAATAAAAAAATTTATTATGAAAGGTATATTTTCAGGAAAAATTGTGCAAAAATAATTATGAGGTAGCAGGTATTTTATGGTAATAGGTAGAATAGTCAAATTACACAACATATGAAGTAGCAAAACGAAGGGTGGTGAGGGGTGTGCAGATTACTGACATAAGAATTCGCAAGATTAACGAAGAAGGGCGCATGAAGGCCATAGTATCAGTCACTTTTGACGAAGCATTTGTTATTCATGATGTAAAGGTTATTGAGGGGCAAAATGGCTTGTTCGTAGCAATGCCCAGTAGAAGAACCCCTGATGGGGAATTTAGGGATATTGCCCATCCTATATGCTCGAGTGCTCGCGATCAAATACAGGGTGCCGTGCTGGAAGCGTATGAAGATGCTTTAGCAAGTTAATTTATTTATGATTTCTTTTAAGGAGCCTTGTGCTCCTTTATTTCTTTAGATGGTAAAAAGACCAATAAATAATGAAATTATCATAGGAATTTCTTTATAATAGAGTTCGTAAGAATATGATTTTATTTAATTATTATGACGAGGGGGAGTTTAGTTGAACCAAACAACGGGCATTATTTTGGCAGCAGGCAAAGGAACTAGAATGAATTCCTCAAAAGCAAAAGTACTGCATGCTTTAGCGGGGAAAACCATGGTAAAGCACGTATTGGATGCGGTATCGCTAGCCGGTGTAACCAGGCAAATTGTCGTTATTGGCCATCAAGGGGAAGATGTTAAAAGGGCTCTGGGCCAAGAATATATTTATGCTTTGCAGGAAGAACAGTTAGGTACGGGCCATGCGGTGATGCAAACAAGGGAATTTTGGGATAACAAATTTGGCACACTGTTAGTCCTGTGCGGAGATACTCCTTTAATTACTTCGGAAACAGTGGAGAAGTTGATAAAGGAGCACCGAGATAATAACGCCGTGTGCAGCGTATTGACGGCCCAGGTGCCAAGGCCGAAGGGATATGGGAGAATTATCAGGGATAATCGTGGCCATGTTATAGCAATTATAGAAGAAAAGGATGCTACAGAGGAGCAACAGAAGATAGAGGAGATTAATACAGGGTGTTATTGTTTCAACCAAGAATATTTAAAGGATGCCCTAGCACAATTAAACCCGGCAAATGCTCAAGGGGAATATTATTTGACTGATGTCATCAGTTATTACCAACAGCAGGATCTTCCTGTAATGGGTGTTACCCTGAAAGATTACCGGGAACTGCAAGGTATTAATAACCGACTTCAGTTAGCAGAAGCCGAACAATTGTTGAGGCACCGTATTAATAATGATCTAATGCTGAAAGGCGTGACAATGGTGTCACCACAAAATACTTTTATAGATACTAACGTTAAGATTGGATCGGATACGGTTATTTTGCCCAATACGTATTTAAAAGGTGATATAACAATAGGCTCCAACTGTGAGATTGGGCCAGAAACCTCTATTTCGGATAGTGACGTTGGCGATGATGTAGTTATAAATAATTCCGTAGTCAAAGAAAGCACAATTGGCAACAACTGTCTGATAGGGCCTTTTAGTTACTTAAGGCCAGGCACAAAACTAGCTGATAACGTTAAAATAGGTGACTTTGTAGAAATTAAAAAATCAGATATTGGACCTGGTAGTAAAATACCGCATCTAACTTACGTTGGTGATACCCAAATAGGGAAAAAAGTTAATGTAGGTGCGGGAACAATTACTTGTAACTATGATGGTAAGGATAAATGGAGGACCATTCTTCGGGATGGCTGTTTCATCGGAAGCAATACAAACTTAGTAGCTCCGGTCATCGTCGGCGAAAATGCGATTATTGGAGCCGGGTCAACTATTACTAAAGATGTCCCCGCGGAAAGCTTGGCGGTGGCTAGAGGAAAGCAGAAGAATATTTCTGGTTGGGCGACAAAAAATAATGAAGAAACGAAAAAAGATAAAAAGAAAGAGGAATAGCGCGAAAAACCTCGAAAATTAAGTTGTTACCATTATCGTTGCAGGGAGGTTGCTAATGTCATTTTACAACAAAAAACTTAAATTATTTACCGCTAATGCAAACCCGGAGTTGGCCCGGGAAATAGGGGAGTATTTAGGGGTACCTATCGGCGGTTCACAAGTAAAGAGGTTTAGCGATGGCGAAATTAGCATAGCTATTGATGAAAGTGTGAGAGGTGCAGATGCATTTGTCATTCAGCCCACATCTAATCCGGTTAATGAGAATTTGATGGAACTTCTCATAATGATTGATGCTTTACGCCGTGCTTCTGCCAGAAGAATCACTGCAGTAACCCCATACTATGGGTATGCGAGGCAAGAAAGAAAGGCTAGAGCAAGAGACCCGATTTCAGCAAAGTTAGTTGCTAATCTANTGGTTGCGGCCGGAGTGAGAAGGATGATGACCATGGATTTACATGCCAGTGCTATTCAGGGTTTCTTTGACATTCCGGTTGACCATCTGCCAGGAGTTCCTATCTTAAGTGAATATTATATTAACAAAGGACTGGATGATCTAATAGTTGTATCACCGGATCTAGGAGGAGTAACCCGGGCACGAGGATTAGCCGAGCGCTTGGGTGCTGATATAGCAATTATCGACAAGCGGCGTCCCGAGCCTAACGTTTCAGAAGTGATGCATATTATCGGGGATGTTAAGGATAAGAATGTTATTATGACCGATGACATTATCGATACCGCAGGCACAATAACCAACGCGGCAAAAGCGTTAAAAGAGCGCGGGGCTAAACAAATTTTTGCCTGCTGCACCCATCCGGTACTATCCGGCCCTGCAATTGAGAGAATTATGCAGTCGGAAATCGAAGAATTAGTAGTAACAAACACAATACCGCTTCCGGACGATAAGAAGATACCCAAAATAAAAGTTTTGTCTGTCGCACCGCTGTTGGGAGAGGCTATAATTAGGATTCATGAGGATTTATCGGTAAGCAAGCTATTTTAATCAGAATCTTTCTTTGAAGGAGGTTCATCCGCCGTCATATCTTGAATGGTTTTTCCAAGGCTGTTGGTCCATTTTTTGGATGACTGCCAAAGTTGGGAACAGTTGGACTTGACTTTATTCAAAGTTTCGTGTACTTTTGTGGGAGCGGCAGTTAAATGAACCTCAGCATTACTTTTTGTTATAATAGTAGCATTGCCAATAGTTTTTACCTGCTCTATGGGAAGGACGAACTTGCCATGAAGGACGTTTTTCAGTAAGCGGCCGGATAATGTCATGGCAGTAAGCTTGCCGGTTGTCTGTTCTAGATAAAGTTCCTCTACGGTACCCAACAATAGTCCATCGGCACTAACCACTTGCTTGGACTTAAAGTAGTTGCTAGTATATTGTTGGAGGGATAGTAGCTCAGGTGTTTCTTTGATAGTGACCACGTTACTTTCGTGATGCACCGTTATGGCATAGGAACCCACCCCTTTTACGTACTGGTAGGGTATGATTTTATTATTTGAATAGTTTCGATGTTCGGTCAAAACTATAGCAGCCGTTTGAAGCGTTTTAGGATCAAGAATTAAGTTTTTTACGGTACCTATTTTGTCGCCATTGTTCAAGGCAATAATGGGCAAGCCTATTAAGCGGGTGCATGAAAGCATAGTTCTAACCACCTCGGATAATTAGTATTTGTAATTTAAAATGGTTCCATTACTTAAACTTATTCACAGACTAAGGTTAGTATGCTAAAATGAGGAGACACTACGTAATACTAGTGGTTTTTATTTCCTTGAAATTCGTTTATTAAAAATTAAATATACAGTATAAGGAGTGTGTATAAAGTTATGGAAGCAGTTAAACTGGAAGCAAAAGTGCGGGCTGGAACCGGTAAAATGTATGCTCGTCAAATGCGCAGAGAAGGTAATGTGCCTTCAATAGTTTATGGAGTAGATGTTGAAAGTACACCGATTGAAGTACCTGAAAAAGATGTGGAAAGGTTTCTTGCCCAAAATGGAGACAATGCCCTAATTAAGTTGGTTGTAACAGGCGATGGAGAGACAAATGAGTACCCAAGTGTAATTAGGGAATTACAGCGTCACCCGGTACGTGGTAACATTTACCATGTTGACTTCTTCCAGATTTCACTTAAAGATAAGCTGGAGACAGTTGTGCCGATACACTTGACAGGAGAGCCCATTGGGGTTAAAGATGGTGGTATTTTACAATACGGTATTCGCGAAGTAGACGTTGAATGTCTTCCCACTGATATACCGGAGTATTTCGAGCTTGATATTAGTGAGTTAAATATTGGAGACAATAGTACTGTTGCGGACATTAAGATGCCTGAAGGGGTAGAAATTCTATCTGATGCCATTTCGGTGGTTGCTATGGTAGTTGCGCCGCGCATGGAAGTAGAAGAAGAGCCTGAAGGTGAAGAAGGCATTGAGGCTGCTGATGTTCCCACTGTAGGCTCTCCCGAAGACGACGATGCTGAATAGGTAATGCCAAAAACCTTCTCCAATTTGGAGAGGGTTTTTTACACTGCTGGAAAGTACAAAACTTTCTGACTAATATAAATTAGACTAAGGTTTTTGTAAAAGGTAAAGAATACGTTGTTTGGCTATGATGCTAAAGCGTCAAATCTTCTTAGGTTTTATGGTAAATGCTTAAGACTCCTTTTTCGTAGAGTGTATAATAACTTAACTAAGGATATATTACTACAAAAAGGTTTTTGTTGATTGTAAATTGGGAGGAGAAAAGGATGAAGTTAGTGGTTGGATTAGGCAATCCTGGGAGTAAATACGAAACTACCCGCCACAATGCAGGCTTTATGGTGTTGGATCAAATAGTAGATGAATTAAGTATAGATATATCAAGAAGTGGCTGGAAGGGGCTCTACGGAAAAGGGAAAGTTAATGGAGTAGACATCATGCTTCTAAAACCACAAACTTATATGAACGTCAGCGGGCAATCGGTGGCCGAAGTTTGTAATTTTTTTAAAGTAGATGCCAAGGACGTTATTGTTATTTATGATGATTTGGATTTGCCATTAGGGAAAATGAAAGTGCGATCAAAAGGGAGTGCCGGCGGTCATCGCGGGATGGAATCTATCATAAATTTATTAAATACAGATATAATAGCACGGGTTAAAGTAGGTATTGGCCGATCAGAGGTAATAGATCCGGTGGATTATGTGTTGGGGACCTTTTCGGAAGAAGAATGGGACGTAATGAAAGAAGTGCTGGGAGATGCCGCAAAAGCGGCCATAAGCCTATGCTACAATAGTGTTGACAGCGTAATGAATCGATTTAACGGGTGAGTGTATATCCCCAAGGGGGATTACCTTTGATTATCTTGTATACTGTGATAGCGGCAGCACTAATTTGGCTAGTTAATAAACAAGTAATGAATTTATTGGGAAACAAAGCTATTATAGTTGCTGTGCCTTTTATAGAAGAACTAATCAAAACGAGTTCCGCGGTATTTTTTCAGGTACCGCTTATTGCGTTGCACGGTTTATTTGGTGTCATTGAGGCGTTCTTAGATTTAATTAATGGCCAAGAGTTCATGCCTGCCCTTGCCGCTTGTTTCGGCCATTTGATATTTGGGATTATTACTGTGCTGTTGATGGATAGGTTTGGTTTCTGGGGTGCTTGGTTTTTGGTAAGTATTGTTCATATGTTTTGGAATTATCTAGTAGTTTCTATGATAATGCTTAATCGGTAGAGTTATGTTAGGTTTTTATATTTTTCATAATAACAGCAGTTTTTGAAGAGGCGACGTTTATATGACTATTAATTTTAATGGCTTAACTAAAATATTTTCCGAGAGTGAACCGACACAATTGTTGTTAAACGGTTTGGAACAGGGGAAGAACATACAACTCGGGTATGGAATGGGTGGTTCAAGCAAAGTATTAATGGCAGCTTCTCTACTGGAAAAAGGGTATAAACTGATATTAGTCACTGCAAATGGAGAAGAAGCTAAGAAGGTTTATAGTGACTTAGAGGTACTGTTACCAGGTTTGAATGTAGGATATTTTCCTGCTAGGGAAATAATGCCTTATGAGGTTTATGCCCACAGTAACGAACTGCAAAACCAGCGGTTGGCTATTATGAAAGAACTGGTGTCTGAGCAATTACAATGCGTTGTTGCCCCCATAAGTTCACTGCTAGTGTCTCTGGTCCCTAAGCAGGTTTTTCAACAAGCCATTAAAACCATTGAACAGCATGACCGGCTGGAACTGGACGAGTTAGTTAATTGGTTGGTGGATCAAGGCTATGAAAGAGTTGATAAGGTAGAAAACGTAGCGCAGTTTTGTGTTAGGGGTGGGATAGTAGATATTTATCCTGTAGCCGAACAGCCGGTGCGGGTTGAGTTCTTTGGCGAAGAAATAGATTCTGTCAGGTACATTGATGTTTCGACTCAAAGATCCGAAACCCACGTGGAAAGGGTTGTTCTGGGCCCGGCAAAAGAATTGGTGCTAACGGAAGAGGCTCGGTTGCGGGGCAAAGATGCTATTGAAGCGGAATTTAAGAATAATCGCAAGAAATTTGTGGCGTCAAAGAACAAAAAAGCCTTGGACCGCCTGTCTGAAAAGATTGGGAATGCAATGGATAAGTTGGATAGGCAGTTATGGGCAGTTGGGCTGGAACAATTCCATTCATTTTTTTATCCCGAAAGTGAAACGATTATAGATTACTTCGGTTCACCTGTGGTAATTTGGGATGAAATGGCTCGAATTGAAGAAGAGAGTAACCGATTAGCAAAAGAAAGAGCGGATACCTATTCGCAGTTGTTAATGGATGGTGCTTTGCTGCCGTCCCAAAATAATAATTACCTTGAATTAGAACAGTTGGCTCAGAGGAAATGTCAAGGAACAATGTTCATATCCTTGCTGCCCAAAAGACTGCCGTTTGAACTTCAAGCTGAGCAGGTTGTTAATTTTGATATAAGGTCTGCACAGACTTTTTTGGGTAAAATGGATATGTTAATATCTGAGATTTCTCGCTGGATAAATAAAAGGAATAGAATAGTATTAGCAACTGCCGACGGGGAAAGAGCAGAGCGCCTAAAGAGCTATCTCTGGGATGCTGGAATTGAGGCCGTTATCAGCGAAATCGTCCCGGATAAAATTAGGTACGGTTCGGTTATTATTACCTGGCCAGGTTTGCAGCAAGGTTTTCAATCCCTTAAGGAAAAGTTAATAGTATTGACTGATAGTGAACTTTATGGTCACAGACGCCCAACCAAAAAAGTATTTCGAAAAGGTAAGAAGCTGGATATCTTTAGAGACCTAAAAGTGGGCGGGTATTTAGTTCACGCGAACCATGGCCTCGGGCGTTATTTAGGGATCGAACAGTTAGAGGTTGGCGGGGTTTATAAAGACTATTTGCATATTCAATATGCGGGTGAGGATAAACTATATCTCCCAACTGAACAAGTCTCTCTAATTCAGCCTTATGTAGGGGCTGAAGGGCATGTCCCGAAACTGAATAAGCTTGGCGGTAATGAGTGGAGCCGCGTAAAAAAGCGAGTCAAACAGTCAGTAGAAGAATTAGCTAAAGACTTACTGGCTCTTTACGCTGCCCGAGAGACGGTAAAGGGTTTCGGATTTCCACCGGATAGTGAATGGCAAAAGGAGTTTGAGGCTCAGTTTCCTTACCGGGAAACAGAAGATCAATTAAGGGCAATCGAAGAAGTTAAGGCCGATATGGAACTGCAGAAGTCTATGGACAGACTGCTGGTAGGTGATGTAGGTTATGGAAAGACTGAAGTGGCTATGCGTGCAATATTTAAGGCTTGTGAAGCGGGGAAACAGACAGCAATTTTGGTGCCGACAACTGTTCTTGCGCAACAACACCTCCTGACGTTTACAGAAAGATTTGCGAATTTCCCGGTCAGAATAGCAGTGCTGAGCCGTTTTATTACTAAAGCCAACCAAAAGGCAGCTCTTAACGGAATAAAAGACGGCTCTATTGATATAGTAATTGGTACTCATCGCTTATTATCTAAAGATATCAAGTTTAAGGATCTAGGTTTGTTGGTAATAGACGAGGAGCAGCGGTTTGGTGTAAAGCATAAGGAGAAGTTGAAGGAATTAAGACATCAGGTAGACGTCTTAACCTTATCGGCAACTCCCATCCCAAGGACCCTTCATATGTCTTTGGTCGGTGTGCGAGATATGAGTGTCATAGAGACACCGCCTGAAGAACGATATCCAGTTCAGACTTATGTAGTTGAGCATAGTCAGGAATTAGTACAGGATGCTATTTATCGTGAGCTTAATCGCGGGGGTCAGGTCTTTTATGTTTATAATCGTGTTCAGGGCATAACTAAAAAGGCGGCCCTAATCCAGAAACTAATTCCCGAAGCTATCTTGGGGGTGGGGCATGGCCAGATGCCGGAAAAAGAGTTAGAACAGGTAATGCTGGATTTTATTGAAGGTAAGAGTAACGTATTGGTTTGTACTACTATAGTGGAAAATGGATTAGATATTCAAAACGCTAATACACTAATTGTCGATGAGGCAGACCGTATGGGCCTATCTCAGTTATATCAAATAAGAGGTCGGGTTGGTCGAACTAACCGTATGGCTTATGCATATCTAACTTATCGGAAAGATAAAGTGTTAAGCCAAGAGGCCGAGAAGAGGTTGGCCGCTATTAGGGAGTTTACAGAGTTGGGCTCCGGATTCAAGATTGCCATGCGTGACTTAGAGATTCGAGGGGCTGGTAATATTTTAGGTTCCGAACAGCATGGGCATATGTTGTCGGTAGGTTTTGACCTGTACTGTCGTTTGTTAGAGGATGCCGTACGACGATTAAAAGGAGAACAATTAGACGTTGAGGAAGAGCCCCCTTCTATGGAACTGGCGGTGGATGCTTATTTATCAGATAACTATATTTCTGATCCTGTTGAAAAAATTGACTGTTATAGGCGTTTGACGAATGCTGTGGAAGATAAAACCATAGATAATATCGCCCAAAACCTAGAAGACCGTTTTGGGAAACCACCAAAAGAAGTAGATAATTTATTAGCCTT